>Ga0304730_1000489_pt1 | contig 34218 bp, 52 predicted proteins | sample M_130628_MF_Meta_FD_190474 | JGI IMG/M metagenome (GOLD analysis project Ga0304730, IMG submission 190474) | Freshwater microbial communities from Lake Montjoie, Canada to study carbon cycling - M_130628_MF_MetaG (v2) (version 2) | ecosystem: Environmental > Aquatic > Freshwater > Lake | place...
ATTGGCAGTCGGATAACCACGGACTATGCAAATGCCCAGGTGAAGCCGCACACACCAGCCACACTCGCGTGCGAGATACCACAGTGTTCATTGACGGAGCACCTACTATATTCTGTTGGCACTCCTCCTGCACGCCATACCGAGATGAAGCCAACCGCAAGCTGAGGCGTGCTATATCCAGCGACCCGCTGTACAGGTCAACTGTCAAGGATTCCTTGATGGTTTCAGGTGGAACTTCGATACCAAGGGCCTTGGTAATCCAGAAAGATCCAGAGTCGGAAGTACTCGACCGCATTAAGACTATTGCCGAGTCCAACAAGCAACGCTACCTCACGCACTACAACTGGGACCCTGCGGATATGTTCGAGGAATCGCCTACCCCCATCCCAGACGAGCCACAGGCGCAGTACGAGGCCATGTTGTCGCTATTCAAACCAGATGACATCGTGTGGATAGGCGGGGTCAAGGATAGTGGGAATCACCCACTTCACTTCAAGACCGCTAGCGAATGGATGCAGACACCGCCCATCGGTCAGTTTACGACCGCTGGGGTGTTTGCGGCTGGTACTATCAGCCGAGCCAATGAGAATGTTATTACACGCCGTTACTTGGTCATTGAATCGGATGTCTTGACCAAACCGCAGATGGGTGCGGTATTTCAACTCATGCGTGACTTATTCCAAATGAAGTTGTACGCCGTTGTGGATACTGCTGGAAAGAGTTTGCATGGTTGGTTAGAGATGCCCAAGCAGGAATGGTTTGATCAACTTAAAGCTTTTCTTATCCCGCTAGGGTGCGACCCTGCTACCTTCAAACCAAGTCAGCCAGTACGGATGCCAGGTGTAAAAAGAAACGACAAAACGCAGAGTCTTTTATGGTTCTGCCAAGGAGGAAAGTAGTATGATTGAACCAGCAGTAGCACTAGGAATTAAACCCAAAACCGATGAGTGGCCTCCGATTAAACGCTATGATGAATTGATGGTGGAGAAGTTACCAGAGCCAGAGATTCTAATAGCTGGCATACTGCATCAAGGTGGCAAATTGCTACTAGGTGGAGGCAGTAAGTCATTCAAGTCTTGGGCGTTGATTGACTTAGCATTGTCGATACAAGTGGGCGGGTTGTGGTGGGGGCAGCAGTGTAAGCGCGCCAAGGTTTTATTCATAAATTTTGAGATCCAAGAGTGGAGTTTCCGTAATCGCCTAGCTGATGTGGTGAAGGCCAAAAACCTAACCCAAGATCAAGTGGCAGACTTCGATGTGTGGACGCTTCGGGGTTACGCCGCTGACTTGACAACTATCAGACCCATCATCGAGAAGCAGATCGAAGGGAAAGGCTACCAGGCGATCATCCTTGACCCTAATTATATGCTTATGGGTGATCGCGATGAGAATAACGCTGGTGACATGGCAAATTTGATGAATGAGTTTGAGGTTCTGGCAGTTAGACACAATCTTTCTGTCATATTGTCACATCATTTTGGCAAGGGAAACAAGAGTAATTCGGAATCAATTGACAGATTCTCTGGTTCAGGTGTCTTTGCACGCAATCCAGACTCGCTTGTAGTACTTACGGCACATGAAGAGGATGAGAGGAGCTTTACCTGTGAGGTCACGCTGAGGAACTTCCCCCCATTAGACAGCTTTGTGGTGCAATGGCACTACCCACTATTCTTGACCAACTATTGCCTAAACCCAGACAATCTAAAGCGTGCTGGAGCGCACAAAGCGATCAACGATTCTGACCTACTAAAAGCAATGGGAATTAAGGCTTGGGTAGCAAATGATCTTGTCAAAACGATAGCCGAAAGGATGGAAGTTTCGGACAGAACTGTTTATCGCTACATTAAGAGACTGACAAACGCTGGCAAAATCCTAATAGACAACGGATTGTATTCTGCCAATCAAGCCAGTTTCTAGTCACTGACAGCGTTACTGCCAAAAGCACTGACAAGTACACTATGACAAACCCCTATAGTATACATAGAAATACAATCTGCAAAGGAGAGGGGGAAAGGCTCCCTGAATCCGCCTTCCCCCCAACCAATCCGAAGCAGCCTTGAGCGTGAATTAAAAAAAACAAATGGCATCGCGGTCGGCGTGTGATAAAGTACGCAAATGAATAAATCAAAACCTGGTTTGTATGCTAACATCAACGCAAGGCGTAAAGCTGGCACTAGCCGTCCTAAATCAGAAAGCACCATCAAGCCTAAGATCTGGCGTATGATGAAAGCTAAGAAAGGCACGTTCTGAGCCAGGATAGGGATGAGCTTAAGATAGCTCACCAGTTTATCAGTCTGCTGCAACTGGAGAACGCCAAGTTACATGGCGTGGTTAGATTGCTAGGTGGCCTAGTGGACGATATGGAGGCTAACTGCTCCTATGAGGTGTTCGAGGCGCAGTGGGAAGGGTTGACTACCTACGTTAAGGGCTTGTCGGAATTCTTTTGCACCCACCAGAAGGCACTACAATCGCTCCAGGAGGCTTGCCCTGCGGTTTGGGACCAAGATGAGGTAGATGAGACGTGAGTAGCCATTGGTCATGCAAAAATTGGTAGTTAAATGAAAGGCAAGAAGGTTTTAAAATCAATTCCTTGCCACCCAGAAGCCTTGCCACGGGGTCGGGATAGGCAAAACGATAAAAGATGTGAAGCCGAAATAAAGCCCCAAGATTCAAGTTTAAACGCCAAATTCAAGTTTAAGGAGCTAGGCAACCGAGCGTGCTGTTGCCGTATTGGTCGCTAGGCTTCCGTTTGTAATGTCCTTATATACCCGCAGACTACAATATGGATAGGATTCCAGCCCATATCTCAGTCTGGAGTGTAGCTAAACTGCCGTTTATAGTTCACGTTCCCGATAATACATTCCTTATAGTACCCTTATGCGTCTATTTAGCGCCTTTAATGCGACTACGCTTCCGTTTGACCTCTGGCCTGCCGTTCTCTAGCCGCCACTTTTGCCAACGCTCCCGCTGGGTCTGCGCTACCATTTGGTAATGCTCCCGCGACATCTTGCGAGCTTTGGTAATTCCAGTAACGCTCCCGCCCTTACGTCCGATGGACGCAAAGTATTCTTTTATGATTTGATTTTTATCCATTCCTTATGCCCTCCTTATAGGCATTGCGCTTCCGTTTGAATAGCGCACCAGCGCAATCCATTGCAAGACATTCCCGCGCCAAGGGATTGAACCTTAGGCGCAAATATTAAAACTGTTCCTCCACCCATTCCCAATCGGATTGCTTTGTGGAAGACAAGTTATAGCACTTATCACAACAATATTCGCGCCGTGTCCTGCCATGCCATGAAGCGTCATCGCTTCCACAATCACAAGGCACTTTAACGCCCAAGCCGCGCCATCCCTTTAATATTTCAGATGTCAATTCGCTTTCTTTGCTCATTTTAATTATTCTCCATTAGTTCCGCGCCGCCGTTTGAATGGCTGCGCTGCCGTTTGTTAGGTCAACCCAATAGGGTCAATCCATTCCTTCCCCCCTTGCTAGGATGGGAAGACATGGAGCGACTACTTGCGCGGCCTATCCCTAGGCGTGCAGAGCCAGACAAAAAGGCACAGCGCGGTTGCGTGCATCATGCCCAAGGCATACATGGCGGGGTCATTCATGATTTTTCCTCCTTTCTAATAACGGCGGACCATTCCATGTCGTGGCGGATTGCCCAAGCCATGGCGCGCTTATAGGTTAGGAAACGCGCTTGGAATTGGCCTAGCGAATTGTAAACGGCGTAGGATGTCACTTAGTTTGCCCTCGCAATCGCCAAGGCTCGTTTACTTTGTGCGCCGTGGGGAATGAATCCCACGATAACAGAGCGGTCCGCGCGTTGACATAGTCCGCACTTGGCGCACGTTATATCATCGCGCGTCTGCGCGGGACATATAACAACCTTGCGCCCATTGGGGGTGATTCGGTTTGCGTGGCTTTCGTCGGGTAGGATCGTACAAACTGGACCTATGCAAAGATCCGCCAACTTGTCCGCATGATTCAACCCATTGCCGCTTAGATTAATCGTGAACCCACCCTCATTCGCTGCCTTTATGGCTGCCCTATTACTTTCAATAGGTCCCGCTTGGCCCTCTAGAACTGGTTTGTGGGTGTAGGTGAATCCTTTCCTGCCTTGGTTAGCCTTTACAAGATCGCCCAACAATTCGGGCAGAATCTCCTCATTATCACCAGGCAAGTCTCCCGCTTGGTTGTGCCGCCACAATTGACCACGAGGGAGAGAACGGATTTGATCCATGAACTCTTCCCAAACTCCTCCTCTTTCCCCTCTGCTAACCTTGTCCCAATGCCATTTTATAGGGCCTAAGACAAAGCAACCATTTTTCTTTAATGGGCATGAGTCGGGACAAGTAGCCTGGGGAGATGTTGAAACTGGAATGGGACCAGTTTTAGAATTCGCACTACTTAGCGTGAGATGAAACAATGGCGGCGCATCGTTCCAACCTAGGATTCTAGTGGGGTTTTTATTCATTGTGTGTGTTTCCTTTTTTTTGTTTAGTTTTTGCCGAAATATCCTAGCGCCATAAATAGAACGCAAGGGGAGAGGAATAGGATTGCTATTGCTAGGTCAATCATTTTTGACTCTCCATCATGCGCGCGATTAAACTCGCCATTTCTGATCCTGCGGCGTGAGTCTCACGATAAGTTTCAACCGCGCTCCCCGCATAGCGTGAATGGCGCGTGATCTCACGAGTCATCGCGGAACCATCCTCAAAAAGATCCCATAAGAATTGGCGATTCATAGAATCTTGTTTGTCATAGATAGTTTTTCCAGCGGCTTTAACCGCGCTGGATTCGGTGTGTGTTGGGTTATTCATTAGGACAAGATGCATGCTGGTGGCATCATTGTCAACTTTATTTTAATATATTTTAAGGTAGGGTCAACGCATGGAAGAAAGCATAGTGGAGAAGGGGAAGAATGGGCGCGAGATATTCACTTCAGAACTCGCGGATGAAATTGTGGCAGCGTGCGGCTCTGGATTCACACTCGAGAAAGCGGGCGCGTTGGTTGGGGTCAATCCGTCAACCATAAGAACTTGGGCGCAACGTAAGCCCGATTTTGGTAAGCGAGTGGAGACAGCGCGCAAAAAGCATGAATTGTCTCTTCTTCGAGATGTACAGCTTGCGGGGGAGAAGAGTTGGCAAGCCAAGGCTTGGATTCTTGAGCGTGGGTATAATTGGGCGCAACCATCTGCACGCCTTGCAGTTACGCAAGAACACACGCATGGAATATCCTCTAACCTTGCCTCACTCCTAGCGGGGATTGCGGTGAAGAAGAAGGCGCAAGTGATTGACCTCCAGGATGTTAAGGCGAAACCACAACTTAATAGTTCATACAATAGCAATTGTGCGACAAGTGGTACGCAAGATGTTGTCACTACAACACAATTAAAAATCTCTAAGCCTCGCAAGGTAGCCATGAAGAGGCGAAAGCCTAGGGCAGAGAGCCTAGCCAAGTACACCACCACGCCACCCGCCACGCCCCCAGCCCCCGCTTGATACACATAACCCCCCCTAAATTATTGTGGCTCAAAACAAAAAGAGGTCCTAGCACACCACTATGCCAAAACCCCCCAAGCGTAGCCAAGAAGAGGCGTTAGAAGACCTTGGTAAACCAGCCAATTTCGCATCTAACGCATTGGGCATCAATCTCTATGACTGGCAACGGAAGGTATTGACCGATTTACACCCCAGAGACTCGCGCGTAGCCTTACGTGCAGCCAACGGATCGGGCAAGACCAGCACAGTTATTTCGTCTATTTTGATATGGCACGCGCTCGTTTACCCCCGCTCAATTGCTGTAACAACGGCAGGCGTGTACCGACAAGTTGAAAGTCAATTATGGCCTAGCCTGCGCCATCACATTTCTAAACTCGGTGGGGCATGGGAAGTGACATCTGGCGAGATTCGCTACCTCCACCCCAACGGCAACACATCGCGTATTATAGGATACTCAGCCACCGATGCAGGGCGTGCAGAAGGCTGGCACGCTGAAGACCACGACAACCATCCATTGCTCATGGTAGTGGACGAAGCCAAGACAGTTGCCGACCCTCTATTTGAAGCCATCAGCCGTTGCCAACCAACTAGACTGTTGATCGCATCCAGCCCAGGCGGGTCTAGCGGCGCGTTCTACCGCGCCTTCACCAAGGAAGCTGATATGTGGAAGAAGCACTCTGTCACAGCGTTTGACTGCCCCCACATCACGCAGACTCAGATTGATGAGGTTATCCAGCGGTACGGCGAGAAGCACCCGCTGACACGCTCTATGATCTACGGCGAGTTCGTTGACATAGGTTCCGAGAGCCTTGTCATCAGCCTAAACCAACTCCAGCATTGCCTAACCACTCCACCCGCATTCAAGCCTGGCACTAGGGTAGCAGGCGTGGATTTCGCAGCAGGCGGGGATTGCAACGTGCTGGCAATAAGAGATGGCAATAAGGTTCTGCCATTCCTAGCTTGGCGTGATCGTGATACGATGGCAGCGGTAGGGCGGTTCATCGTGGAGTTTAAGAAGGCTGGGCTAGAGCCTAACAACATATTTGCAGATGCGAGTGGGTTGGGTATGCCTATGTGCGATGCGCTGGCAGAGGCAGGCTGGGAGGTTAACCGAGTCAACTTTGGTTCTACTGCCTACGATGCCGATGCCTATACTAATCGGTCTGCTGAGATGTGGTACGGCATGGCAAAGAAGATTGATGGGGCTGAGATCATCCTGCCAGAAGACGATGACCTAACTGCCCAGCTAACTTGCAGGAAAAGCTTGGTCAACTCGAAAGGCAAGCTAGGCGTGGAATCTAAGGATTCGATGCGTGCCAGAGGTCTTGCCTCGCCTGACAAGGCTGACGCACTTGCTTTATGCTTGGATGGTGGCAACATGAGGTTCGACTTGACCTTTCAGATCGAAAGGCCAACTTGGAAATCACTTCAGGCCATGATGGAATTGCATGATCCTGTCATGGCTGGGTTTGAAGCAGGAGGATAAAACTATGAATATATGGAACTGGATCACATCGAATTGGACGGAAGTTGTCGCTGCGGCTGGCGGCATTGTACTCGCTGCTCGTATTATTGTTAAGCTCACCCCCACTCCAGCGGATGATTCGATCTTGGAAAAGGTTGTTGCATTCCTGAAGACTGTCGGGTTAAACATCAAATAAATTTAAGTGATCGGTGCGATACTTCAAATCATCGCATCAGTCCTTCGCCTTATACCAGGTTGGTATGAGAAGCGTGTTGACAAGAACGCTACCGAGTGGAAAGATAATCGTGAGGTTATTGATCGTGAACTTGGTTCTGTTGCTTGGTGGGTGCGCGACAACAAGTCCGATAACGAACACCTCGGGGGCAGTTGAGTCGTTAATGAAAGACGATAGCTACCCTTCGGTTCGTACTGCCTCTCCAGCCATTCGTGCTTGGGCAAAGAAGGCACTTAACTATGTCAACGACCTTTCTTATGAACTTCAAACGGAGCGCAACAAATGAACGCTAAAGATACACGCAGGAATAGTTATTACACACGGATTATTGACTCGCTCAACCAGCGTGAGACTTGGGAGAATCGTCAACGGCTTTTCTACCAAGCTCGCTATTTTGGTGTACGGCGCAAGATTAAGCCTTGGCCTACAGCAGCCGACCTACACGTTCAGTTAATTGATTCTGCTATCGAGAAGCTAAAACCTTCCTTCGTCAATAGCGCAATTGGTAACGACATCCTCTCTAGCTTCGTTCCTATGCGCCAGCAGTTGGCTCCGCTGACAGTCTCAGCCGAGCGTTGGTTCGATTACCAGATGCGTGAGCGTACCAACTTCCAGAAGGAGATTGTTTCCGTCATCGACAACATCCTGCTCTATGGGCGCGGAGTAGCTAAAGTAATCTGGAACGAGGACAAGAAGCGTATTGATTTTGAGGCGATTGACCCTTTCCACATCATCGTTCCTTCCTACACAAAGGAGTTTAAAGATGCCGATTTCATTGTTCACATCATTTCGACCTCAGTCGATTCCTATAAGGCAAATCCGCTTTACAAGCAGGGGGACGAGTTCGTTAAAATCATTTCGGGTAAACCCTCGAAATCAGTGGGCCTACGAAGTGAGATTCAAGACGAGATTTACAGGCGCGAAGGAATTACTCAGGAAGCTGACAATGATCGTATTGTCCTTTGGGAGATGTACACGCCGTCTGAAGATGGATGGAAGGTTGAAACCTACAGTCCTCTGGTTATAGACGAAGACATTCGCAAACCCTTCACGCTACCCTACCGACATGGTGAACCACCTTTCGTAGATTTCCCCTATGAGGTCACAGGGGGCGGTTGGTATAGCCCTCGCGGAGTTGCAGAAATTCTCCTCCCTGGCGAGAATCTATTAAATAAGCTCAAGAACTCATTGAGTGATTACGTTGAGCTAGCCAACCGACCCGTCTTTGAAGCGCAGAATCCTATCTCGCTAAACACAGCGAACCTGAAGATGCAACCTGGTCAGATCCTGCCACAAGGATTAAAGCCAGTTCAGTTCAGCCAACCTCCATTCGACTTCCAGCGTTTGATGCTTGAAGAGCGTCAGCTTGCTGAACAGCGCATGGGCAACCCAGACTTTGGCGCAGGCTCGCAGTATAACGCTGGTGACAGAAAGACTGCCACCGAGATTCAGGCGTTGCAGTCTCAGTCAGCATCCTCTGGCGATCTTCGCAATCGTATGTTTAGGATGGGTCTATCCCACCTATTCAAGCAAGCTTGGTCACTCTACACGCAGTACAACAAGAAAGACTTGATGTATCGGTATGCGGAAGAGACAGGCTCAATGCCACCAGACGGCATCCATGATGAGTACTCTATTGAACCAAAGGGTGGATTAGACTTTATTAACCGCCAGTTTGCGTTGCAGAAGTCAGTCTCGCGGATGCAGATGTTCCAAAACAATCCTTTCATCAACCAGGGAGAACTGGTTAAATCAGTCCTTGAACAAGACGATCCCTCGCTGGTCCGCAGGCTATACCAAGATCCTAACGCTGCCTCTGGCGATCAAGCTGAAGATCAAGCGACTGAAATTGCGACCATGCTCACCACAGGCTTCCCTGTCGCTATCAAGCCTTCGGACGACCACAAGGCGCATATATCCGTTCTCTTCGCGTTTAACCAAGCTGCTCAACAGCGGCAACAACAGGTCGATCAGAGCGCAATGCAAGTTCTGATGGCACACTTACAACAGCATTTAGCAGCGTTGGAGAAGATTGATCCCAACACATCCCGCGCAATCCAGAAACAGCTTCGAGATGCAGGACAAGGTCAGATGCAACAGCAGGGGCAACAACTGCCACCTGAAGCGATGCAAGGCCAAGCACCAGCACCGATGGCTGGTTGAAGGTTCCAACAGCACGCAACGCCCTTCAGACTGAGGGCTTAAAACATCTCTGCGAGTGGGCTAATAAGCAGGGTGCAACTGGTAAAGTTGTTGAGGTTGGTTCTTACAGCGGGGAAAGCACAGTAATCCTTTCGCAATACTTTAAGGAAGTATTCGCCATAGATCCTTGGCTTAATGGCTACGACATTAACGATTCAGCAAGCCAGATTTGCCCCATGAAATTCGTCTTCAAGGCGTTTCAAGACAGGACTCAAGACCTAAAGAATGTATCGTTTGAGAAATGTAAAAGCCTTGAGGGGCTAGAATTTGTTAAGGATGAGTCATGTGACTTGATATACCTAGATGGAGACCATAGGTACGAGAGCGTGGTTAACGATCTGAAGGGCTGGAAACCAAAGCTTAGGGCTGGTGGTATTATGGCTGGACACGATTGGAGTTTGCAGTCTATAAAGAAAGCATTGAAAGAAGAGATAGGTGACAAAGATTACATGTTATTCCAGGATGATTCTTGGGCTATAAAGCTATGACATTATTAAATCAAGAAAAGCTTGTATCGATGTTAAAGCATGGGTTTAAGAATCCAACAGGGCTGATTGCAGAAGTAGGAGTTTTTAATGGTGGATGCACAGGAATACTTTCAGATAACTTTTTAGATACAAAAATTTACGCATATGATACGTTTGAAGGAATGCCAGAGTCCTGCTGGGTAAAGGAGGAGCATCATAATGTTGGCGAGTTCAAGCCAGAGTTGGATGTGATTAAGATGTTAAACAATAGGAAGAATGTTATTGTGCGTAAGGGCATATTTCCAGAAAGTCTTGGAGATGAAAGTAATTTCTGGTTAGTTCACCTTGATGTTGATTTCTATGTTTCCACCCTAAACTCGCTAAAAGTATTGAAGGATAGAATGGCTAAGGGTGGCGCGATATTTCTTGATGATTGGGATTGGCCACATTGCCAAGGGGTTAGAAAGGCCGCTGAAGAGCTTGGATTTACACCAGTACAAACAGTTGAACACCAAGCAGTAATAAACTTTTAATGAGAAAACTAAAAGCAGCACTAGCATTCATACGCAACCAAGAATGGATCAACGAACCTAAGTGGGAGGATGAGGATGAGAAGGCGTGGACAGGCTTCTTATCCACACCCACAGGCAAGAAGCTAAGTCTTATACTTTTGAACCTAACTCTACGCCAAAACGCATCCGCTGTAATGAAAAAGCATGATGTACTTGCAGATGCGTGTGGTTATGCTAAAGGATTCAGAGGGTGTGTTGCGACCTTAGAATCGCTCGCATCTCAAAAACTTAACTCCGCCGTCCCAGGCTATGGGGATGGATCGGATGAACCAGTAGCCGATTAACCTTTAGGTAGATTGACTCCCTACCGACAAGTGTAAAGAAAGGGTCAAAATGGCAGATTCAACGGAAGTTACTGAACTGGATATGTTGAAACTAGCGGCAGCAGCCGATGCAGGATTGGAAACAGTCCCGCAGGATGAGCCGAAAGTGGAAGCAAAAACAGAGGTCGCTTCAAGCGGAGATACCGAGCAGAAACCCGCGCCTGCTGGAGAAGCCGAAACAAACAAACGTGGAACCTCGGATGAGGTTCCAGCCTCTAAGGAGAAATCCGAAGAAGCAAAAAGTTCTTTAACAACGCAACCTTCAGAAAACAACTCGGAATCGGCTTCCGAACAAAAGAAGCCTACCCGATATGAGAAGGCAAAAAGCAGACTCGAAAAAGAGTGGGATGATGTTAGAGAGGAAAAAGCAAGACTCAAATCAGAGCGTGAATCAATCGAACAGGCCAAAGCCCAACGAGAGACTTCGCAATCTGGTTCTGAGGTGCAGAAAACTGGAAACCGCCGCTTTAGTGCGGAGGATTACAGGGAAGCGGCAAAAAGCTATCGTGACGAAGGCCGTGATGATCTTGCAAAACTCGCTGAACAAAAGTCCACTGAAATCGAATCTGAGGATCGCAAGGAGTTTGAGCAGAAAACTCAAGCTGAATTAAAGTCAGCATGGGATAAAAACCTACTTGAAGAAGTAGATTCTAACCCAGACCTTAAAGATTCTAAAAGCCAACTCTACAAAGCTGTATCTGAGATGCTTCAAAACCACGCCATCCTACGCAACTACCCAGCGGGGATCAAGGACGCGGTTGGCATCGCAAAGGTAAAGCTTCAGGCGGAGACCGCTTCCGAGTTGAAGAAGAAGGTTGCAGAGTATGAGTCAGAATTGGCTCAACTCAGAAAAGCGACTACACCTGGTTCTGGACAACCAACAGGTCCAGCCAAGACTAAAGCTTTTCACGAACTCTCGCTCGATGAGCAAGAACGTGAATTGATGAAGATGGCTGGCGAGGTTGACAGAAACGGATAGTCACAACAACAAAGGTAATTAAATTATATGGTAACTACTGGTTCAGTCAGCGCGCAATTCCAAACATACTTTTCAAAAGCATTGTTGGAACGCGCAATCCCATTGCTCCAAATGGAGCAATTTGCACAGAAATCCCCCTACCCCACCAAAACTGGCGGGAATAAAACGATTCGGTTTTTTAGATTCGGAGATCCAAGTATCTCTGCAATCTCCGCCTTATCGGAGGGAACAACTCCTACCTCTGGTGACGAACGTGATATGACGTTGTCCTCGGTGGAAGCCACGCTGGTTCAGTACGGCAGCAAGATCATCCTCACCGATGTAATTCTCGCCACCGAATTGTTCTCGCATTTGGCGATGGCCACTAAGCAACTCGGCGAAGACGCAGCGTTGCACGCCGACACCCTTTGCCATCGTGCATTGGTCCAGGACTCCTCGACCAGCACTGGTACAGGTGTTGCCGTCAAATCGTATGCTCGTTATGCTCAGAACAGCACCAACGGCACGACTTGGGCCACTAGCTCAGTTGCTAACAGCGCAATGACCGCCACCGACTTGCTCGATGGTGCGACTTCGTTGTTCATCGCTCGCGCTCCTAAAATCAAGGACGGATACGCTCTCGTAGCGCACCCTGCCGTGATTCGGGATCTCCAGCAGGATGATGATTGGTTGAAGGTTTCGAGCTACTCGAATCCCGAAGCCATCTTCAAAGGTGAAATTGGCAAGTTGTTTGGCGTGTCGGTCATTTCTTCGACCAACGTCCAGACCTTCAACACCTCTGCCTCTGGTATCGCCGAACTCAGCGTGGGAACAACTGGTGTTAACACTGGTTACGCCAACGTCCTCCTCGGTGGTGGTGCGTTTGGTGTTCCTAACTTGTCCAGCCTCGCGGCTTCTGGCTCGCCCTTCTCCCCGAAGGTCACGATCCTTGACGCGGCTGACAAATCTGATCCTTACGGACAGCGCATCGTAGCGTCCTTCAAGACGTTCTATGCGGCAAAGCAACTCGATACTCGGTTCTTCCGAGTCATCGTTGCGAAGTCTAACTATAGCTGATAATTAAATGGGAACCCTAGTAATCGCTATGGGACCTAGGAAAGCTGGGGAGGGTCAAACCTCCCCAGCCTCTTACTCATCTGAAAAACCAATGGAAAAAATGACAAAATCTGGAATGGTAATGCTACCTGTCTCCAAGTTCGAGATGAACGATGGCAGCGAGAATGTTGCCCCAGAGGTTGGCGATTCTGTTGAACTTTCTGGGACGATTGACATGATCAAGAATGGCGTGGCACACGTTATGGTGGAACATGCCGTTGGTGAGAATGCTCCTAAGGACAAATCTGAAGATATGTCTGAAGGTGAAAACTCAATGTCCGAAGAAGAAAAGATGATGAAGATGGCCGAGGAATCTGATAAGGAAAACTATAGCTAATGCCTGTTTACGAGTACGAGGACACCAGAAATGGAAAAGTTGTCGAACTCGAAAAGACAGTAGCCGAAAGGGATTCAGTCCCTCGTTACCTTAAAAGATTCACAGTCCCTCGAAAATTGACCCTAGTGGGTGTTGGCGAACCCCTCGACAACCCGCTGGGAGTTAATGAAACAAATTTGATGAAGGGGTACTACCGCCAGGAACAAAAGCTTGGCAGTAGGTTTAAAAGCAAGTACACGCCAGATAGTATCAAACGTGCTACTTTAAGGAGAAAATAATATGGCTACTGAGTTTATGCGGAATATTCGCAAGGCTAAGAACAAAGCGTTACGCTTTGATTCTGCTAGTTTTGCTAACGTGTTTGAGATTACGGCAAGTTCCAGCGGTGGCACAGTTAATACTGTTGCAACAGCCCCTGCGTCCTTGAATGTAACTCTTAACGGCACTTCGTACAGAATTGCCCTTCACACCTAATGCGACTCTTATCTCGCCTTGTTCTTGGTAATGGCGGGACAATTATTGCATCGTCAGCTTCCACTAATACTGGAAGCTACGATGCCGTAACTGCCCTAACGCTTTCTACCGCAACTCTTGTCATTAGTGGTGCGACTACCGCTGCAACCTTTACCGCTGGCGTTACTGTCTATGGAGACATTGACCAAGTGGCGTTAACTGGTGGCGCGATGGCAATCTACGCTCGCAAGGATTAAGGTCTTAACATGGGCCGCCAGTGGAATAAGATCATTGAAGACATTGAGGCTATCTCAAGCGGTACTTCCGTAATCAATGTAAATCTAGGTGACATCGAAGCGTTACTGACCACGCTCCAGGCGGATGTTGCCAACGGCGTGTTGACGGCTCCGAGTACGAGTGGTGGAACAGGACCATCTACATTTACATCTACAAGCTACGGAACTCTTGCTACTGCCAATAGCAATAGGTTTGGTTTAGAAATATACAACGAAGGCCCTGGCAATCTTCACGTCACCCTTGGCACAGGAACTACCAGCACCACATCCTACACAGTGCGTCTTAGTAGCGGTGATCTGTTTGAAATGCCAGTAACCTATACTGGCCTTGTTGGTGGTATCTTCGCAAGTAGTGGGACTGCTTACGTCACAAGTCTAACCTAAGGAGTAGGCGATGCCGATTTTTCGTTCCACTCCGCAAATCTTCACGCTCTACGACACGACGCTTACGCAATCTGCGTCCACATCTTTTGTTGCAAGCACCAAATTTTTAACTCTTCCTGCTGGAACTTATCAATATGATGGGTGGGCTGGAGGAAGTACAGCATCTGTTACTGCTGGAATACAAATACAGCTTACATCAACTCTTTCTGGTTCTGGTTGTTTTGTTAATCGTGTATTGCGCGGAACTGGATATTTTAGCTTAACGATTGATCAAGGAGCATCACGCAGAGCAGATACTAATCCACAATTTTTAGTATCAGCAAATACAGGAGCAGCGGCACAAGCACTAGCCACATGGCTAAATGGAACACTTATTTTAACCTCTGCTCAAACTTTTGGGTTTGAAATTGCACAAAGAAACGCAACAGATGCCGCCAACGCAACCATCCTTTCAACTGGTTCTTATATTAGATTTGTAAAAATAGCCTAATGCCCCTCATCCTCCTCACCTTGCTCCTCTGCTCATGTTCTCCACGGCAACATGACCAGCGTGACATGAACCCATTACCAGATTACAGCGACATGGGAGCCGCCGATGACGCAGGCCGTACCCCCGCTTTTAACCCCGCCCAACCTGAAACAGGGGGGGTTAAATGAATCTACACATCATATATTCATCCAGACTTACATATGGAACCGAAACTCTGCCATATTCAGCCAGCCTGTAATATGAACCACAATACATATAGAAAAGCGCAATCTGTTGTCATGTCTAAAAAAACGTGCAAAGAAAAGCCTTCTAATTTGCAAAAAAAAGCGAAAGGCATTGAGTATGAGATGTCTGCGAACAAGCTGAACCCCGAAGGTTTAGATTTTCCAGACAACTTCATGGCGGTTATGGGTTGGCGTAGGGTCAAACCTTGAATAACAAGTCTTCTTATTAAAGATGAAAACCATAGGCATCTGGCTGATCAATTTGAGTTTGCGTTTGATAATGACGCGAGCCGAGTACACTTGCTTCAAAGAGGCGATGAAGTTTGCTGTAGAAAACAACAACATGGTCAAGGAGACAAAGTATGTGGGCAAGGTGAAACACCTTCTATCTGTCAACCGATCAATCAAGCGGATTGTGGACGATGGACGCAATCGGGACGAAGTGACGGATGCGGTTGTCCATCTTGCAGTTGCACTAAGATACTTGGAGGGTAAGGGCCGTGAGTCTTGATGAGGTAGCGGATCTGCGCGAGAAGGTATCTAGCGTATCAGAGCGTTTGGTGCGAATGGAAGAACGCCAGATGACGTTGTACTCGATGGTAGAAAGGTCACTTGCTTTTCACGGAGATACAGCTAATAGATTAGGTGCGCTGGAAACCTTAAAGACGAAGGTTTTGGCTGTAGCTGGAGTCGTTGGGCTGGCCTGCTCAATGGCGTGGGATGTACTTAAACACCGCTTTAACGGATAGGAGATAAAATGGCTACACTTGGAACGCAGAACATTTCGACCAGTTACGTCCAGCTAATGAAAACTAGCGGTCTTACTGGTATTGACGGCACGATCCAGACTATTACCGATGGTAATAATACGTCTTCCGCCTTGCAACTATCCACAGGAGGCGTGAGTAGCACAGGCTCTCTTTCTGTTACTGGTAAAGCAACAGTTGGCACTCTGGAGATTGGCGCAACTGGTCCCAACATAACCAAGGTTAGCTTTGGCACAGCAGCGTTTACTGGCTCTACATTCCAAGACCTAGACTCGGCTACAGCGGGATCAAATGTTACAACAGGAACATTTGCGGTAACAGGCGCAGCCTTGGGAGACATCGTCTTTGGTGGGCTTACATCAATTGGCTCAAGCACAGGAACAAACGCTACCTTGGCTCAAAGGCTCATTCCTTCGTTTAGGGTTGAATCGGCAGATACGATTCGATATGTAATACTTAATACAGATACAGTTTCCCACGGCACAACTCCCGCAGGAACGCTATACGCAACCGCAATGAGGTTTACAACATGAGTAAATTTAACGCAGGTCAATCTTTTGCCGATGGCGATACAGTAACAGGCGCAAAGCTAAACAACATTGCTGGGCTACTGGACATTTATACTGGCCTAATTTCCGAACAAACAGCAATGTCTGCAACTGTCAGTACGGCAGATCAGCTTCTTATTGCGGATGTCGATAATGGAGATAGTGGTGCTGCCAATCGCGTAACAGTTCAGAAGTTGTTAAACGATACTCTGACCAATGGTACTTTTACAGGCGTAAACCTAACTGGCAACTTAAATGTCGCACAACTTTCTACCCTTGGAACGATCAATAGTACTACTGGAACAATCGCTACACTCAACAGCACTACTGGAACTATTCAGTCTCTTACCTCTAGCACGGCTAACATTAGCCAAGGATCGGCCATATTTACTCAGGGAACGATTGGTACTCTCAATAGCACAACTGGAACGATTGGTACGCTTGTCGCAACTGGAACAATTACTGGATCTACAAATGTGGTAAACATTGGCAGTGGGCAGATTTATAAGGATGCGAGTGGAAATGTTGGCGTGGGAACTGTGAGTCCGACTGCAAAACTTAATGTAAATGGAACTTTAACTGCGAGTGGAACTATTACATCTTCAGCTAATATAAATTTACTTGGAAATGAAAGTAGTCCATTAGGAATTTTATCAGGAGATTCAACCACTGGACTTATTGAAATATATGGTGGGGCAACCAATAAGGGGGGAACAATACAATTTCGCGGTGGTGGTAATAGTGGTGATTTAAGATTCTTAACTGGAACAACTGGCACAGGAACAGAACGCCTCCGCATTACGAGTGGTGGAGAGGTTTATATCGCAGGCACAACCGATCAAGGAGCCTACAATCTTCAAGTTAATGGAACTGGAGTGTGGGGTGCTGGTGCTTATGTCAACGGATCGGATTCACGCATTAAAGAAGATATTCAGCCACTTGCATCTGGGCTGGATGTGGTTGAAAAACTAAATCCAGTTACTTACAAATACAAGGAAACTTGGTCTAGCGATCAAAGCATCCAAAGCGGGTTTATTGCACAAGAGTTGCTGACTGCTTTGGATGGGCAGATTTATATCTACGGAGTTGTTCAGCATGGCGGTACAGAAGGTTATTATAGCGTTGCTTACCAAAACCTTATTCCAGTGCTTGCCAAGGCAATCCAAGAACTAAAATCCGAAAACGATTCTCTCAAATCACGCATTGAAGCACTGGAGGCCGCATGAAACTCGACCTATCCATCCAAGAAGTAAATGCCATCCTAGCCTGCCTTGGGCGTGCTCCGTATGAGGCGGTATTCGAGTTGATAGAAAAGATTCGCAACCAAGCTAAAGAGCAGTCCGAAGCCAAATGACCCTAACCGAAATCGCCCAATACGCAGGCGAGAAAATTGGCAAGACTGATGCCGATACGCTTACCTTCCTGCAAAAGTCAGCCAGCCTAAACTATAGGCGGGTTTGGAACTTTGCAGCTTGGCGGGAGACTGTTACAACATCTACCTACGCCGTTACCGCTGGTAGCAGGACAGTAACTCTTGGATCAAACGTAGAGAACCCGCTTTCGGTTGCTTATAATAACTCCGAGCTACAGGCAATGGATCTATCAACTATTGTCAGCCAAAACTCTTCCTTGCTTGATAACGCCAGCACAGGCACGCCTGTATTCTTCTACTTCAAGGGTCGAAACACTGGCGGGACAGCCGAACTTGATCTTTACCCAATTTTAGAAACTACCAGCACAAATACGCTTTTAGTTGTTGAAAAGCTTCAATGCTTAACCAGAACCAATTATGTTGTTGACTTTCCTCCATCTGCAAGCTCAATCAACGATGAACTTCGCCTGCCTCATGTCAGCCACGTTGTCCTAGCCCTAACCCACGCCGATGCCTTAGAGCGTGAGCGTCAGTATGGTAAGTCACAGATCGTTACGCAGGCCGCTAACGCCGATCTCGCTGCAATGGCTAACTACGAACTCTCCCAGGTTGGCGGTATGAAGCAGATCACGCCAGCAAGCCTGGGCGAATTATCCATCGAAGAGATTATCTAGGAGGCTAAAGCAATGCCTTATTTTACGGACGCAACCGATGACGTGCTGGCGTTTGACGGAATCCGTCAATTCAACGGAGGGCAGGCCAGCGGGATTCAATCGGATAACTTGGCAGAGAACCAAGTACAAGAGCTAAAGAACATGACCCTGTCTCCCCAGGGCAGAGTGGAGACTAGGTACGGATTTGCAAGCTTCTCCACAGGAGCCACCACAACAGGCTCAACTTCAGTTGGTGGACTTGGCTACTACGATACTTCTAGCAACGAACAATTGCTTACAGTTTCCAGCGGAAGATTGTTTTCTATAAACAATGCAGGAGTTGCAACAAGGCAGCCATCTCTTGCAACTTGGTCAGCCACAACTTCGACTTGGTCTACAACGAATCAAGTATGGCAGAATGGTTATCTAGTTTCAGCAACATCAAGAGTCAATATGACTCAGTTCAATGACCTTGAATATCTGGTTGATGGGGCTGGACCGCTAATGGTTTGGGATGGCGCGAGCGTAAAACAGCAGGGTGGAAAGCTAAGGGCAATTACTGTGGCTACTGCTGGAACTGGCTACACATCTGCAACGGCAATTATTAGTAGCCCTGACCTTGGTGGCGTACCACCAACCCTAGTTACAACAGTAGCTGGCGGAGCCGTAACTGGCATTGTTGTCTCGGATAATTCTGGTGGTGGCTATTCTACAACACCTACTGTAACAATTATTGGCGATGGTTCTGGGGCAGTTGGAACTCCCTCTATGGGCATACCTCCTGTTGGAATGCGAATACTTGTTACAAGCGGGAATAGGTTGTTTGGTGTTGGTAGCGATGTATCGCGTAATACTCTTTACTGCTCCGACCTTCTTGATGCTGGCCTATGGGCAGCGACCAATAGCATCGTTGTTGGTGGAAATGATGGAGAAGAGATAATCTCTGTTGTTCCGTACTATGCCAACCGCCTTGTTGTATTTAAGGCATCCAAGATTTACCAAGTAACTATCCCAGCCGATATGACTTCTGCTGCTGATTGGGTGGTTGAACAGGTTAGTTCAACAGTCGGATGCGCGGCTGAAAAGTCAGCAGTGCAGGTCAATTCAGATATATTTTTCTTGGCATCAGATGGCATACGCTCGCTTAGTCGTTCTGTTGCCGATGACTTTACATCAGTAGGACTACCTTTGAGCGAGGTTATCAAGGACGTTATCCTTACCATCAATCCAGTTGAAATTGGTAGGTCATACGCAATCTTCCATGATAATAGGTATATACTTGCTGTGCCTACAAACTCCAGCGACATCTGTAACGCTTTAATAGTTTACAACACAATCCTGCAATCCTTTGAGGGAACATGGAGCTACGGAGCCATCCAACTTACCCAGACAAACTTTAGTGCGCTAGGACGCAGGCTTGCTGCAAAATCTTCTAATGGCTTAATTACAAACTACAATGGTTACAAGACCCTAGACTCAACGCTAGAGGGTGACTACAAGGATGCTGGTTCATATTACGAATCTTATGTTTCTACCAGGGCATTTATCTTTGGCGATCCTTTTGCAGACAAACATGGTAGTCACTTTGAGATAAGCTTCGACAAGACGTTTAGCGAAGATGTTGACGTATTTATACAGCGTGATACAGATTCATCCTTTGTCTCGGTATTAGCCAATATAGACGCATCTAGCACCGAGCTAACCCTGCCATTCGTTCTACCAGCCGTTCTTACTGCTTCCTCAAGGAATAGGGTTGCTAATGATTTACGCACCTACGAGAAGTGGCGTAACTTGGCCATCAAGGTTGCAAGCGCAACAGGGCAGTTTTCTGTCCGTCAAATCATTGCAGCAGCCAACCCAGACACAATCCAGATCCAGAAGACCATATGACGGCTATGGAGTACATTGAGCTATCTGGCGTGCCAGAGTCTCGCTGGCCTATCTTCAGAGAATGGTTTAGTTGGTACGCCGAGCGTGGCATGGTTGGGGTTGCCAAAGATGGCGAGGAAATAGTAGGGGTAGCAGTGGCTAGGGTAATTAACGAGTCAGAAGAACCTATCCATTACCTACATAGACCAGACGGAGATACCGCATTTGTTGACTTGACTGTTACATCAACTGATGGTACAAGTACTCCTCGTAGCCGAAGGGCTATGCAATGCCTGCTGACTATCCTATGGGATAGGTTTGGCCCCCGCAGGAGCCTAATCTTCAAACGCAATGGAGTTCAAAAAAAGTACGATTATATGAAATTTATGCAGAAAGCTTTGGCTTAATATGGGTGGTTCTCCATCTATTCCTTCACCGCCCCCACCGCCCGATCCTATGGATGCGGCCAAGGCGAATGATTTGTTTTACAGATCGTCATTAGAGACGTACATACAAAAACAACCAGAAATTGCAGATTTAGAGCAAAGCCTTCGAGAGAAATATATGCCCCGCCAGCGTGAACTTGAACGCCAGATGTCGGCATTAGACCTACAAAAATCAGCCCAGGCTGGGTTACAGGTTGAGCGCGAGCTAGGCCCACAGCGTTCAGTTGAGGCTATGCGCCGTCAGTTTGAAATGGCTCCAGAAGCATTTGCTACCCAGCGTGGAATGGGGCAACAAGCCGCCCTACAGTTTGCTAGGCTTTATGGACAATCCCCAATGGGAGCAGTTCCAGAAAACGTTTTAAATAATCAAGGCTTAAAGCCAGTAAATTACTTGTCAAATATCGGAAATACATAATATGGCATTTAGAGGATTTGTAGAAAAAAGCACTGGTAAGATTATATCCTTGCCAAATCCTGATGCATATTGGGGAGATGCGATCCATAGGCAGTATTATGATTTTATTGTAAAACAAGGTTTGCCAGCCCCAAATAAACCAGGAAGACCATATTGGGATTGGAGTGCCGATTGGCAGGACAATGCAAAGGCAAAGTATTTTGATAGCGAGGCTGAAGCCAATAAATACTCTGGTAAAATAAAGAATGACGCAGTTCTTGGTGAGGAAGCTAGGGTTGGAATAGATCCAAACGCAGCAACTCCATCAGAGAGAATTGATAATTACAATAAGGCACTTGCAGCGTATTCGTCAAAAATAAAAGCTAATACACTTTCTGAAATTGAAAATGATTTATTAAATAAATACAAATCAGCTTCAATTGTTTCTTCTCCTAAAAATATAGTTGATGCAGCAAATAATTATTCCGTTGAATTTTCAATTGCAAAAATTAAAGGAATTGAAAATGCTGATGAATCAATAAAAGGAAATCTTTCAAAATTTGCCCAGCAAATAAGAAGTTTTGATTCAAAAAATTTATCAGCAGATGACAAGTTGATAGTGCAGTATGTAAGCGATGTTCAGGATGCAATTGATGCAGTAGATAATCAGAAAAAACTTGTAGAAACACAGACTGCAAGAGTTAAAAGTCTTGGCGGAAAACAAAAAGAAGACGCTCAAAATCGCCTTATTGTCGAACAAGATGCATTACAAAGGTTGACAAATACATCCAATCAAAAATCTGCAAGAGTTTCAGAATCATTGAGCAAGGTTGGACTATCAGAAACTTCTCAACTATCAACAACAGAAGATGAGAGGCTTGGCAAATTATCTACTGGTCTTTCTTCTCTTGAGGCCAGCAACGCATTCCAAACTGGAGATTTGGCATATAAGCTAAACTCACAAGTTACGGATGAACAGATTATCAGTGACATCAATACCGCTAAAAAGAATCAATATAAACAGCTTTATGATATTGGAACGCAAGCCGCTACCGATTTAAGTTCAAAAATAGCAAAGGCTAAAGAACTTTTACCAGGAATTGCCCAATCACAACAAGCTGGCGCAAGAACAAAAATAGCAGAACTTGAAACTCAATTAACAAAAGTTAATTCAGATATTGTAAAAGCAAATAATTTATATACTAATTATACACCAATTTCTGGCGAAAGCTCAGTTTCTGCTGTTAAAAATTTTCGTGATTCACTTCGTCTTCCAGAGCAACGCACTATAGATCAGATCAATGAAATTGATCCAACAGTTGGAGCCACAGTCAAGGCAATGTCTCAGAAGTACCAGACAATGGCTGAGACTCCTCTTGGTCCAACCACTACCGCGCAGACTGAAGACCTTCGCAACACCATTGAGCAGGAAGCGATTAACCAACTTCGCCTTGGATCGACTATTGGTGCGGAAGAACGCCGTGGGTACGAACAATCAATCCGTGGAGCGCAGACTGCAAGAGGCAATATCTTTGGCCTTGGACCAGCAGTGCAGGAGGCGGCCAACATTGGTGCGGCTGGTGAGCAACGCAAGCTGGCTCGCTATGGTGCAGCCACAGCGTTCCTTGGTTCTGGCGAGACAACTGGCGCAGCCACAGCGCGGGATCTTGGTCTTCGCAATGCCCTCGAACAATCCCGCTTAGGCGCGGCTCAAGGGTTTATTGCAAGCGGTCCAACTATGTATAACCTATCTTCACAGCGTCTTGGCACGCAACAAGGATTGCTTAACAACTACCTCGCCGCATCGCAACCTCAAGCAACTGGCGGGTTCCAAGCCACACCTTCCGCAGCCAATCCTTACGCCTATGTTAATCCCAATGCTGGATTCACGGGCGCACAGAACGCTGCGAGCATTTACAACACGTTGGCGGATTATCAGGGATCGACCTACGGAGCGCAGGTTGGTGCGTTGTCTAGGGCAGAAACAGGATCGCAAGCATTTGGAAATATTGCTTCTGGTCTTGGTAATTTATTTAGCTTTAGCAAGGCACTCTAACCAATAACTACTTATTAAATAATATGGCAATGTTTAATTTTAATCTTGATGGGAAAAAAGAAGTTGTAAAACCAATGCGGTCATATATTGATATTGACGAAAACGGAAGACCCAAGGCACGCATTTATGCCGATGAGTATGATTCTGTAAAATCTAACCCAGACTTTGAGCCATACCTTACTGGGGCTGGAAGAAATATGCAGACATCACAAGATGACTTTGCTGATGAAATGAATAAGGCAAGGCTTGATGATGTTGAAGCTCGAATTAAGAGAAAGAGAGTGGAAACACTTAAATCCGAAGAAGAGGCAAGAAAATACTCTGGAACATCAAATGAATACCCAGGAATAGATATTTTAGGAAGGGCAATTGGATCAAAAACATTTGGACAAGTGGCAACATCTCGTCAGCAAGAACTAAGAAAAATGATGGAAGAGCGTGCAGGGTACATGGGTACTCCAGAAATTTCTGCTCCAATGGAGGAAGCGGCTCCTGTTGAGCAAGCTCCGTCAACTCAAAATGAATATATAAATTTAAAATCTCCAGATGGAAGTGTTCAGAGAATAAAGAAAAACGCATGGAGCAGTAGCTCAAAAACTAAGCCTGGGAAGAAAGTTTCTGAAGTATATTTAGATTCGGGATATTCAATCGTCCCTTAACGCAATGGCTCAGGTTGCAGATCCCGAGGGGTTGCTTGAACCTATCGAGCAACAAACGCAAGAACAGCAAGATCCAGAGGGTCTTCTTGAATCAAAAACTCAAGCACCAACTCAAGCACCACAACAAGCGGCGCAAGATCCAGAGGGATTACTTGAGTCAGCAGAAGAAAAGCCATCAAGACTAGGTGCTGTTGGAAGGGCGGTGGCTGAGGAATTTATACCAACCACAGTTGCTGGACTTGCGGTAAAAGGGATAAGCGCACTACCGATACCAACAGTTCCAAAGTTTCTACTCGGAGCAACTGGCGCAATTCTTTCGTATGGTGCGGCTGGCAGACTGCAAGAAGAAGCTGCAAAGAAGATTGCTGGAGAGAGGGCAGTAGAGGAGTTTAAGGCGCAAAGACAGCGTGACATAGAGGCGTATCCAGTATCTACCTTTGTCGCATCAGCCGCAACACCTACTGCTGGAGGAATCACCGCTCTTGGCAGAAAGGGATTAACGGCAGCAGGGCGGGCTGTTCGAGGCGCATTTGCAAAGGCTGAGACTATCGCGCCAAAGCTTGAGGAGGCAGTTGCACCAAAAGTTGCTGGAGAAGTTGCAGAGCAAATACCAGTACAACAAGAGCTTCCACTTGGAGGAGTCGAGAAAACTGTTGGAGAAATACAAGCAGAACGCTCAAGCCTACTTCCAAAGCCAGGGCCAGGACAAAGGGTCAGCCAGCTTGCAGAGAGATTGATTACTGATCCCAAAACCTCAGAAAACATTGCTAGAAAATTTGCCGATGAAAGAGCTTTAACAAACAGCATTTCTCCAGAAAAAATTGCAAGGGATCTTAGGGAGTTAACTCCACAACAAGTAAGCGCAATAGCACAAGTTGATGATAATACTGGATATGTAGCAAGAACAGTAATGATGGAGGATGCAAGACTTTCTGGAGACATTCAAACAGCCGACATGATGTTTGATGGACTCATCAAAAAGATTGGCGGTGCTGGGCAATTGCTGAATATTGCAAAACTCATTAAGACAACCCCAGATGGCTATTCGTATATCATCCAAAAAACTATTGCGGAAAGAGCAAGACAGTTTGCAACAAAAGAGGAAAGGGAGCTAGCCAAATCCACCAAGCAATTTACTCCAGAACTAAGGCAACAAGCTATTGATTTATTTACAAAAAATAAAATTGCCGCCAAAGAAAGAGACGATGCCTTTGCGCTTGCTAGAACTGATTTCTCCAAGGGGGCAAAAGAAAGCGCAAGAACAGCCTTAGGCAAAGCCCTAGACGCATCTCTTGAATTATCATTGTTTGAGTCAAAGTTACTCGCCAAGGAATTGGGGCAACAAATTCCAGATTTTATTAGGGGAAATCTTTTAACAACAATATCTCAAACATCAAACATATTGGGCAATACTGTAAATATGCCAACTCGCGCTGCGACAAGGCAGGTCGCGTCATTGCTGGATCAAATAGAAAGAAATATAATAAGGCCAGTTGCCACAAGAATACCTGGCATAAAGGGTGTTGCAGAAAAGTATCTGGCAAAAGACAAGCAGTTTGCGTCTCCACTAGGATTAGGCACGCTAGAAAGATTTCTTGAGGTTCAAAAGGGTGGAGGAAGAGGATTTGTGGATGCACTAAAGGGATTGAAGACAGGCATATCACCAGAAAGCTCTTTAGCTGGTGAGAGCATCCGTGGGTTTAGGCCAATCACAGCTATGAAGCAATTATTTACAGGTAAAGGATTGGCTCAACCAACAGCAGAAGGGGCTGGGGCTGTAGCCGCCAAAACAATGGATAAGATTAGGCTTTTATCTGAGTCCACAATTGGCATCCCACCAGAGATTATGTTTAGGCTTCTTCAGCTTGGTGATACTCCAGCAAGAAAAATGGCACTAGCAAGAAGACTTACTGAGGAAGCACAACTTCGCGGATTGAAGGGTGTTGCGTTGCGAAGGGCTGTAGAATTTCCGTCTCAAGCTGAAGTAGATAAGGTGGCGCAGGAAGTTTCGGAGGCAGTGTACCAACAAGATTCGGCACTTTCTCGCGGAATCAATTACCTATTAAACATGGCCCCCAATGCGCTGACCAAGGTTCCTGTTGTTGGCAAGCCACTGGCTGGAGTTGTAAGAACAGGAGTAACAGCGGTAATCCCATACTCTAAGACCCCGCTAAATGTTATTGATGAAATTCTTGAGTATTCAATACCAGAGTATTCCTTCATTAAGGGCTTAAAGAACCAAGCTACTGGCAATTATCGCAGGGCAAAAATGCAGTTTGCAAAATCTATTGTTGGATATGCGATTGGTAATGTTGCGGATATAATTTCAAATGCTGGGCTGATAACCGATAAGGTATCTAAATCACCAAAAGTTAGGGATGTCCAATACCAAGGCGAGCCACCCAAGATGGTCAACATAACAGGACTTCAAAGATATTTGGAAAGCGGAGGTGATGAGCAAGAGATGCAGCCTGGTGATTACTTGGTTGGACTTGAGAAGATGGGCGTTGTCGGAGCGATCATGTCAACCCGCAACGAGGCGAGGAAGGCAAGGGATAGCGGTGATGGTTCAATAGGGGAAACATGGGGCGCAACATTGCCAGCGACATTGTCATTTGGATTCAATCAAAGTTTTCTAAGGAATATGAATAGCCTACTAGGTGCAGTATCAAGGGGAGAGCAAGAAGACCTTGATGATTGGCTGACAAATTATTATGGAGCATTATCAGCAGTAGCAATACCAAATCAGCTTTCAGCGTACTCAAGGTATATGAGTGAAAATATGCCAGATAAGATTAGAGCAAGGGATATTGAGGGAAGCAGTTTTACCGAGAAAACATATAATACATTCAAAGAAATTCTTAAAAGAAAGCTGCCTCAAGACTCTGATGATATTGCTTCAAGAGTAAATGTTTGGGGGCAACCTGTGCCATCTACCCCAGAAGGAGTAGATCCCATTATCTACAACTTCATAGATCCAACCAAGGGTCGCAAGGTTACTTATGATGATGTTACCTTGGCTGTTTATGATCTATACAAGAAAACAGGCAAGACAGAAGGCATACCACAAGTTCCAGGCCGAGACCTTCAAGTGTTGAAAAGAAGGACTGGAAAGAAGACAAGATTTAGGCTTGATCCGACACTTTATGAAGAATACGCAACCAGCGTGGGTAAGGCCAACAGAAAGGTTGCGGAGCGATTATTGGGTGATAAAGTGTTTAGAAGACTTGATTCAGAAGAGCAGGTTAAAACGCTATCAAATGCGTATGACAGAGCCAGCCAAACAGCCAGAGAAATTTTTGTTAGGAGAAACCAAAGAAGCATAGAAGCAGGACAGGAGTTATAATATGGCAAGATTTAATGTAAACCCAAGCAAGGAAGTTTTGACCCCGCAAATGCGAGAGTCAATGGATAGAATTCTACAGGGAGGAAATATGGAAAAAGATATGTCAAATCGTTCTATTGCAGAGGATCTAACCAACAGACCATACGCTCCTGTGCCAGAAGATATTCGCGGAGAGTCTTCTCGCCTATTGCTTGAGCCTGCTGGTGCTGGCGAAGTCGGTGCGACAATTGGTGGTGCGCCCAACACAAGGGCGATGATGGATGCAGAGCTAAATAAACAAATAGAAAGCAAGTTTAATGAGGGTGCTGGTGGTCTTCCAGCCAGCGCAATGCCATATCAAGGACCAACCACGCCACGGCCAGTGCAACCTCGCGGGACTAGGGCAGGAACTGGTAATGCGCTCAATGATTGGGTTGCCAATAACACCATTAACTGGGAGGCGAGAAGGGATAAGCAGGGCAATCTGGCTGTGTACGATATTCCATCTGGAGACTACGGCGGCACAAGAGAGGTGGCTGGAATCACAGATAAGTACCACCCAGAGGCGTTTAAGCGCATATCTGCATTGCCCCCAGGTCAAAGAGAGCAAGCAAGCACAGACTATGTAATTGAATACACAGCCCCGATTGCAAATCTTGTACCAGAACCATTGAAGGCTCAGGCCGTTGACTTAGGATTTAATCGCGGCCCTGGCGGGTACACGACATTAGTGCAACAGGGGTTAAATACGCTGGGTATTCCAGTAAAGGTTGACGGAGCGTTTGGCAGGAAAACATTAGATGCAATGAATCAAGTAGATCCAGAGCAGTTGATTAACGCCACCGAGGATGCGTACCTGCGGAAAGAGCGCACAATGGCAGAGGCCGATCCCAATAGAGCTAAACTTTATCAAGGCATAGTGAATCGCTCGAACAATAGGAGGCGTTCTGCATCAGCGTATGCCAAGGCCAACTTGCCTTACAATGGTCCATTAGAACCAGAACCTAGGCCGCCACGGAAGGAAGATATTGAAGATTCATCTTCAAGGCTTGGTATGATTAACTTGCCCTACCAAGGACCATTAGATCGAGAAGTTAAACCACCACCCAAAGAACCAATTGATGAGTACCAGCCAAGACCCCTAGGGCTTGGTTAGTCAGATGCTCTAGGCTTACTTGTAATCCAAGAGCCTTTCTTTCCGTCATAATAAGAATTGCCATTCTTCCATGACGAAGAACTTCCATAGAAAAAGCTCTTTGACTTAACAACCAATTTGCCATTGCCAAATACTTGATTGCCATTGGAACCATAATAACCATCAGATGTCGCAAACCCTCTTCCATTAGAACAAATGAATTTACCATCCGATGTTACCGCTGTGTTTTTTCCTGTAATAATTGCTGACTTGCCTAATACGCCTCCAGCAAAATCACCAATACCTACTCCTTCATCATCATCTTCCCCCATCACCGATGCCATCAGCATCGCCGTTACTGCAATCATTGTTATCGCTTTCATGTAAAAACTCTGTACCTTAAATAAAGCCATGTCAAACAAATTATCTTCGCGCCAAGTGGGTGCGGTAGGCGTGGCTAGGGTAACTGGTGCGTTACTGCGGTGCGGGTACAACGTGCTTGCGCCTATAGAAGACTTCTCTGGGTACGATTTGGTTGCGGAGAAAGACGGCAAGTTTTACCGCATACAAGTTAAGACCGCGCAGGTGATGGAGCCGAATAGAACCAAGTACAGGTTCACAACAGCGTGTGGGAATGGAGTAAATTCTGCCAAGAGATTGATTACTGGCGTGGATTATGTAGCGTGCTGGGCGATGAGTGACGATTTGTTCTGGCTAATCCCAATTGCAAAATGCAAAACAATTACCACTAAACTTTGTCCCTCGACAGGACAGAGTTGGCGGGTATTTTCAAGCCTGTGACCGACAAAGAAGCGTGGGCTAAATTCGAGGATGGGCTGAAGGATGTTACCTCTATGGAGGAGGCATTGGCGTGGGTGAAGAAGAACCAGCCGATTGTAGAGAAGCTCACCATCAGATCAATGATTCGCAATTTCAACGATGATATAAGTCGGGCAAATAAATCTTGGCGTAATTAAATTTTAGTTGACACATATTGACCCACATCGCTAGACCCGATGGATGGGCAAAATCAATAGCAGGGCGAAGGGTGCAGCGGGGGAGAGAGAGTTGGCAAGTTACTTGCGCGAACAGGGTTGGCAGAAGGCTAGGCGCAGTCAGCAATACGCTGGTAATCCAGAGGGTGGTAGCGGGGATGTGGTTTGCGCGAACTTTCCATTTCACATTGAGGGCAAGCGTTGCCAAGCATTAAAGCCCGAAGATTGGATGGCGCAGGCCAAGCGTGATTGTCCAGAGGGAAAGATACCAGCGGTATTCTTTAGGCGCAATGGTCGCAAAGAATGGCTTGTTATCCTAACCGCCGACAGCGTGTGCGAATTAGCTAGACAGATCGCGCCTTCTGATGTCAAAGTCGAATATATGCCAGCGATTGCCAAAGGATTTTACGTCAACACGCCAGAAGATTTGGAACGACTTCAACCCACAACAATAAACCCAAATAAATAAAGGAGATACATATGGCACTAACATTGAGTGAATCAGCAAAACAAGAGCGCAAGCTACCAGAATCGGGAGCAACAGTTGGAATGCTGTATAGCCTAGTTGATCTAGGCACGCAGAAGACCAACTTCGACAACCAAGAGAAATGGATGGGCAAGGTCCGATTGACCTTTGAGTTGCCTGACCAGTTAGATGAGTTCGAGGTGGAGGAGAATGGCAAGCGCACCAAGGTCAGCAAGCCGATGGTGGTTTCCATTGAGCAGACCCGCAGTCTTGGCGAGAAGGCCAGCCTACGGAAACTCTTGGAACAATGGCGCGGTCAGACGTTTACCGCAGCAGAGTTAAAGTCATTCAGCTTAAAGAATCTGCTGGGCAAGCCAGCCATGCTTACCCTCGTTCACAAGACTAGCCAAGCTGGTCGCGCTTACTGCGCGATTGCTGGTGCGTCTAAGCTGCCCAAGGGCATGACTGCTCCTGCCAAGCCTACCAACGATCTTGTTTACTACGAGATCGAGCAGAAAGAAGGCGGTCAGTTCGCGGATATGCCAGAGTGGTTGCAAGACAAGATCCGTGCAAGCAAGGAGTTTGCTGGTGCAGCGGTCACAACCAAGGTTGGCGGTGAAGACGGAGACGGCAACCAGGTTCCGTTCTAAGTTGTATGGCTCTTACCATATCAGCTAAAGAGCCTTCCAATTCCCGCTTGGTCCAAACGGATCAAGCGGGTCATTGGTATCAACAAAATGGCGATTCGGCTCACGTCATTATAGGTGCAAACGGCAAAGAACGTAACACCACAGTTACCGATGCTCGTAAACTTGGATTACTTCCGAGCGTTACATCAGTAATCGGAATTTTGGATAAACCGCAACTCACAAATTGGAAAATTGAACAGGCAATAATGTCTTCGTTGACATTACCAAGGGAGGAAAATGAAACGCTCGAAGATTATGCTCGAAGGGTGGTTAAAGACTCTAAAGAGTCAACAAGCAAAGCAGCGGAGCATGGAACGAGAATGCATCTCGAATTGGAGAACGTCTTACTGGGACGTGCAACCTCCACAGACGAAGTCCTCAAGCCATACATTGAAACCTTTAAGAAGTGGGCCGATGAAAACGTTGAGAAAACCTACTGGTGCGAAAAAGCCCTTGTTGGCGCGGGGTATGCGGGGAGATGCGATGCCTACGTCAAGCTACGCGGTATTGGTGACGCTATCATAGACTTGAAGAATCGGAAGGTGAATCCTAGATACTCACCTTTTTATGAACATTCTGATACGCCCCAATTGTGGGCCTACAAAAATGCCAGCGAGAATCCCAAGGCGGCCTGCGTGTCAATCGTCTTGGCATCCAACGATTCCAGCAAGATTATGACCAGAACCTGGGATGACGATGAGTTGTACCAATCTGGTATTGCCTTCCAAGCTATGTTGAAAATCTGGTGCTGGGTTAAGGGCTACACGCCTCCAGGTTGTAAGCTGTGAAGAGTCCCTTCGACCCGCAGGACCTAGAGTGGTTGATGGGGTTGTTGGATAAGTTCTACAAGAGCCTAAGCCAATGACCCCTCCGACCATAGCCGAGATGGGTGACGAAGCGGCAGCCGTAGTGTGGCGCGTTATGGGCAAGGGGTCGGACAAGTCTGCTTATGGAGATTGGTTGCTGAAAGATAGGCCAACCCATGATTACCATATTGCCAGAGCTATTCGCCACCTTGCAACAGCCCAGATGCAACTTCACAAATCCACGCCCTGCCCAGACAACAACGGCGAAACTGCTACCGATCATTTAGAGCGTGCATTGGTTCGGTGTTTGTTTACGCTCGCACAAATAAAGAAAGAGGTGACAAGATTATGAAAGAGACGGAGGTGGATTTTAGCTGGAACGGAGAAGAGTACTCTGCATATGGAACGCCATATATTGAGACTACTGAAGAGGACATTGGACCTTGTAGGTGGGGTGAGCATTTCATGTCAGAGACTGTTAATTCGGTTGAAATGTCTGACATTGAAATCTTGAAAGACGGACAGCTTGTAGTTGATCCTCCCAAGGATTTGTTTGATAAAGCAGATGGTCTTCTCTGCTTGAAGGCAGGGGATGATTGGGAGCGTTCTAATTGAAACTCGCTCTGTCATGGATTTGCTACCACATAGGAAACATAATCAGCTTAACTCTGATGCGGTGGGGGTTGGGTTATCCAACCTATACTCGCCTTATGGTTTGGTCTTCAAACCTAGATAAAGATGGAGTCATCTGGAAAGACGCAAAATGAGAAAAGCATTAGTCACGCAAGCCTTCGGAGATGAGTGGAAGAAGATACTTGAACTAACCCAGCCGCGCATGGAAGCTTACTGTAAGCGTCACCAGATTGATTTCATTGCGCTGGAGAAGCCATTGGCCGAGCCTGTGCAGTACAGTAAGTCGGCGATTGGAAACATCATGGCAACGAAGGGCTACGAACAAGTCACGTTCCTAGATGCCGATGTCCTGGTTGCAGCCGATTGCCCCGACATAGGCGAAGACGCTGGCGTGTTTTGTGCTTTCGATGAAGGAGCATTCTTAGACCGCAAGCTGGCGATGGGTAAGCTTGCTGGAACTTTCGGCGCGATCATCGACCCGCGCTTCTACGTCAACACTGGCGTGTTTGTGATCTCCTCCAAGGTGGTAGGCGCACTATCTATGCCACCACTAGGACTACTGCCTAACCACTTTGCCGAGCAGACCTGGATGAACATCATGGTTCACATCTGGAACATCCCGCTGACCGAGCTTGACCCTGTTTACAATTGCATGACCAGCGTGGAAGAACACTTTGGCCTAGACCGATACTTCGATGCTATGTGTATTCATTACGCTGGGCAGAGTGCTGACTTAGCCAAGCTAGCAGAGCTAATTAAGGCCGATGAAGCAGAGCTAGTTGCTGTAGGCCGATGAACTTTGTGCGAGTAGTACCAGAGTGTGGCAAGTGGCGGTTGCACACCATGAACGGCGAGGCTCTAGGACCGCGCCTAATCGGAGCGCACATCGAAGGCGTGGCTCCTTTCATGGACATCTTTGATACCAAGGATGAAGCCCAGGACGCAGCGCAATGCTGGAACATCCTTGCCACAACTTGCAAGCCCAAGAAAAGCTATAAGTGATCAAAGGCTCGCTAGTCAAGGGTGGATATGACGAAAAGCTACAGCAGTTGGCAGGCGAGGTTGCCTTGCGTGCGATCATGGATCTTCGCACGCTTCGTAGGCGCGGGGTGGTTAAGTGTATGAAGATTATCGCTAGGCCAGAGTTAGCCAACCTTCGAGATATGCCAGAATACAAAAACTCGCACAACGTCCAGAAGCTACTGGAAGATTTCCGAAACGGCACAGTCGGCTGGTGGTGCAGGGCGGCTGGCATTCGGATATGCAACCGAACATTACTGCGCCGAATGAGGGAGGACGATTATGTTCTTTGCTGATATAGCTGGCGTAACGTGGGTAATTGGCTGGATGATTTTATACTCTTGTGTAATTTTATCTGGTATATATTTCGCGCTTTACATAATCCTCTGGATCATAGATCGTATAAAAAAGGAACTAGAATAATGAGAAGAAAGAAGCAAATTGAAGTACTAGACATTCGGGAAGTTAAGTCGGCGGTGATCGACATTAAGGTGGATGACAAGACGTTCAACGCTCTGGCTGAGGCTGGTAGGATTCATCTACAGAAGGATAAGAAGGCGTGCTTTGAGTACGCACTGAACAAGGCGTTGCTGGAACTAGCCGAGATGACTAAATGAACGAAGCATTCAAGCAGAAGGTTCTAACCGCCAGCGTGGATCGCTACGTCCTCACGCCTACGCAATGCACCATGCTAAGGCAGGATGCCGAGGTCATGGGCATGAAGCGAGCAACTGTGATGAACAAAGACGGCACAACACGCAAGTCATTTGCAAGAAGCTGCTCATCGTGCTGGGTTCCTTTCGCTACACATTACGAGTGGATATACAAAGTGATGCGAGAGTTAACAGACAGCATCAATGCCGATGTATGGCGTTTCGACATCCAGGGCATCCAGCAGTTGCAGATCCTAAAGTACAATCCACTCCAGCAGTTCTGGTGGCATTGGGACGCATTCACCTCGGAGGCTCCAGTTAGGAAGCTGACGGCAGTGGTCAACCTATCTGATCCTAGCGAGTACCTAGGCGGTGGGTTGCAAGTTAAGGCTGATCTAGTCAACGGAAGGTTCATCCGCGAACAAGGTGCGGGTACTTGGTTCCCCTCCTACATTGAGCATCGCGCTCGCGCACCTATCTTTGGTACACGCTGGGTGTTGGTAGCGTGGTTTACAGGACCAGCGTGGAAGTAGTCCAACTCAATCCCGAACTATGGATGATGACTCCGAAGGGTGAGGGGCTTGCATTCTTGGTGACTGACTACGGATTAGATCACAACAAGATCTTCACGATCATGCTTAATCACGGCGAGATTCTTGACTTTGATCTTCGCGATTGTCGCAGATGTGAGAACCCAAGTT
>Ga0304730_1000490_pt1 | contig 34215 bp, 49 predicted proteins | sample M_130628_MF_Meta_FD_190474 | JGI IMG/M metagenome (GOLD analysis project Ga0304730, IMG submission 190474) | Freshwater microbial communities from Lake Montjoie, Canada to study carbon cycling - M_130628_MF_MetaG (v2) (version 2) | ecosystem: Environmental > Aquatic > Freshwater > Lake | place...
TTGGTTTAGCATATTTTGTGTATATGGCATATCTCATAGAGTCCATCAAGTGATCTCGAAACTTCACAGGTTCATCAAGTGTGTTACCATCGCTATCGGTTTTCCACTTGTAGTTTTTAATCTCATCAAGCAAATCTAAAGATTCTGATTTGATGTGTATAGGAAATGACTTAACCTTATTAATTCCTGCATAAACATCCTTAACAGCAGACTTTAAGTTAAACCCAGCTTTATTTACCTCAGATATGGTTTTAGGTTCAGCAGGATCGGCAAATATCTCAGAATTTCTATCTAAGCCTAGTGACCTCATCCTATCAATTAGTAAAGCCGTCGACATTTTTGTATCGTAGATTAATTGGTCGACAAACAACTCGCCATCAAAGTTTTTAACTCGCACAAGTGCTGTTTGATTGTTAAATCCAAAGTCAAGTCCGTAAAACACATCTCCGCCATCAGGAAAGTTGCGTCTTCGCTTCCAATGAGTATAAATGGTCGCTTGGGATATTGCTCTCTCACCTAAACCATAAACTCGCCAATATTCATGGTCGGCTGATTTAAGCCTCTCAATCTCGTCCACAATACCTTTCTCTAAAAATGGATTGTCTTTGTAGGTAGTGATGGTAAAGTCAGCATCTTCTCTCGGAACGACCTTATCATAAATCCAGGAGTAGTAATCTGAAGGATTATAGTCAATTACTATCTTTTCGGTTGTACGAAGGGACAACTGCATCCAAGATTCATAGTTTACTTCATTTGCCTCGTTTATAAACAGATAATTACGCTTTCGCCCTCTAATCTTCTGCGGTTGGTCAGTAGAAACAAACTCTACGACATTGCCGCCCAAAAAGTAGATGTTATCGGTCTTATTGTGCTTCTCTTCGCTATAAAGCCCATATTTAGACAGAATTTCGACAAAGTCACGCATTACCGATCCTTTGATAGATGGTAATGAACTACGACATATTGTCAGCGTCTTTCCTTTCTCTTGTAATAACTTTACGATAAACCAGGTAATTACATTGTAGGTCTTACCAGATCTTGTTCCACCTTGCATGATGGATATTCTCTTGTTAGAGTTTTGGAGGACTTCGAATACTACGTTTGTGGTAACGTTCATAGAAAAAATTTTAAAAAATAGGTCTGAAGTTTACTAATAGAAAACTTTTGGTTTTATAGGAAGGTAGGGTTTTGCTATTTTAAAGCCCATTTAAGCCTTCAAATTCCAAAATGGATACATAGTACTACAAATAGGGTTAAATGCCGTAGAATCGCCTTAAAATGCGAAATAGAGGCATTGTAGCTACTCTTCATAGTTGCCATCTTCATTAATATCCAATAATTCCCCTGAATCATGGTTGTAAAGTGGTATTTCATCACTTTCCCCAGCTTTGTACGCAGGAACAATCATTGCAGGTTCAACTTGTGTATCAAAATTCACAATACCATCATTTTGCGGTAAGCTCTTATGCTCATCTCCATCTATCTGTTTCATAACATCTCCAATTTGGTTCGGTTTTATAACATTGACTGTGATCTGCTTAACGACATCTCCTTCATGAGCAACCTCAGTCTTCTCAATATACCCTCTTCTCTTACCTCTAGTCTTCAGTAAGAACATTGTAGCTAAGGTATCGCCCCTAGCAATCCTCTCCATCAGTTTTTGTTCGCCAAAGTCAAGCATTATCTCCTCAGGCTCGATTTCAGCCAATCTCTTAGCAAAGTCAGCATCATCCTTCAACCAAGTCTTATACTGCGTCCTACCGACTCCAGAAGCCTCACATGATATAGTGATATTGCCGAAGTTCTCCTTATAAGCTATGATAAAAGCCTCTTTTGCTATTTCTTTGAATTGTGCGTTCATATTATACCTTTTGGTGTGTCAAATGTTTAAAAATGTTAAAATCATTGTTTTATATCAGAATTTTGAGGGGCACAAGGGGTGTACATTTTAGATCGTGCGAATAAACAAGGTAGGGGGTCGTATACGGTCAATAGATACCCCAAAAATCGGTTATCTAATGTTAACCCTAGTACTTTGTTGACTAATTTTCTGAGGGGCTGTAATTGGCTTAAAATATCGGTTATTGTCATCGGTTTATTTCGGTTAGTGTGTCCGCTAAATTAAGGGATATAATTTAATGATTGGAAAGGGACTGAAACGGCAAAAGTAAAAAACGGTTACAGTATTATATTAATACATACTTACTACTATAATAGTATATTAATATAGTAATATAATATTACTACTATAATATTGTATTATTAATATAATATTAAATTACTAATTGAACAATGAATAATTATATACTTAATACTATTATATAAACGTTAACAATACTTTAACAAATAACTTATAAATATTTACAATTGTTTGCAATTGTTTACATATCTTTAGGTCCTATTAATAACAAATAAAACTACAAAACATGGAAACACTTAGCACAATTTTACAAGTATTTCAGCTTGTATTGTTTACCCTATTTATGGGTAATGTCGGTAACTTAATCATTCACCTATTAATTGACAAAGATGCAAACAATTAGCCTATTTGAGCTTATTAGCTTATTCATTGGTTCAATCTTACTTTATACATTAGCCAAAACAATTTGGGAGGAACTAACACAAAACAAAAAATAATCTTTAACACTACAAAACACAAACACAATGAGAACTAAATTCACAAACTCGGAACTTTCACACATTTGGGCTAATCAAACCCAATCACATGGCAAGGGCTCTAATATGTTTTTTGAACATGATACTATATACAGTTATGGTTATCACTTTAAGATAGCTCAACATGTAACTAACAAAGACGGTCAAAAGTGTATATTTTTAAACTCTCGTAGCTATTCAAATAGCACAAACAAACAGCAAAGTTTGGTTTGGAGAGCTATCCCTCAAAATGTACAATTTTATAGGGTTGTATCATTTATAAATAATAACGGTTTTGAAAAATTAACACATAAAGAAAATCTAACCCACTACATAAACGAGGCCGAAAAATTACAACAGTTGACAATTAAAGCTAATAAATTAAAAATGGGCTATTTGAACCAATTAGACAGTCAAATAGATATTTTTAATAAATACGTTTTATTTTTTGATTTGCAAGATTTAGAACAGTTTACCTCTGAAAGTTTGCACGGATTATCCTTAAAAGAAAGATATGAGACATTGACAAGATGGGTAACAATGTACACTAATAGCGAGGAGCTTATAAAATGGCAAATAAAAGACAAAGAAAAACAAAGACAAGCCGAAATAAAAGCTAAAGAGGAGGCAAAGGAAAAAATTGAACTATTTAGACAGTTTAAAATATCGTCAATTTATGCAAATATTGGTCATTATTTATTAAGATTTAACAAAGAAACGGATAATATTGAGACAAGCGGAGGAGTAAAAATATCAAAAGACTTGTTTTTGTCAGCTTATCAACGTCTAATTAATAACGAGCTTTTAAGAGGTCAGCACGTGGATAGATATACATTTAACGGAGTAGATGGCGATATCGTATCGGTAGGCTGTCATAAGATACCCATGACTGAAATAAATAGTATTGTGGCTGTTTTGTAGGGTTGACTGACGAGCTGTTAAATTCAGCGAAATAAGAGCCCATTAAATTGGGCTTTTATATTAACCAAAACAAAAGATAATGTTTACACGCATCAACAACGACATAAACGGAAACCCTCGTTTTGTTGTTCATTACTTACAATTAGCCGACAGTTACCAAAGAGCTCTTTATTTAGGGCGTCAATTAGGTGGACGTAAATTCCATAACAAACAATATGGAGGAGGGATAGCGTTTCAATCTTATAATACAGAATATTTAGCCGAAAAGATTAAACAAATTAAAGAGGCGGAATATTTAGCAAAATAAGACGTTTAAAGACACTTTCTTTGTGATTGGTATGTCTATACTAATTTAAAAAGATAAGCGAAATTTAAGCCTATTAAGTGCCTTAAAAAGCATTTTAGCTATTCTTTGCCCTTTGTATATTGGCAAAAGCTAGTTAAATGTGCAACTATAAACCAGTTGCAGGCAAAAACCTGCCAAAAACCCTATGCAAAAACCCCACAAAAACCCCACAAAAATCTTTTACAAAAACCTAACAAAAATTTGGTGGGACAAAAACTTTTATATATTTTTAAACATTAATACAAACAAAAAACCTAAAACATGAACACAAAATTCCACTTATTACTTGAACGAAGTGAGTACACATCGGACAATGACATTACAAAATTAGAACCATTGTTACAAGAGTTTGCTAAATCAGAAGGCGTAAAAACCTTTTTTAAATCAGACATAGTATCAATCAATGATGCTAATGATTACATGAAAGAAGAACTTTGGATTGAAAACAATAAGTACAATGGCGAAGACGTTACATTTATTCACTGGTACAACGAACAATTTTATATCATACAAACAAACTAAACAAATGAAACCACTTAAATCACAAATCAAAATCGATGCTATCAAAATGATTGAAGCGTCAACAGAATCAATTTTTGCTGCTTTACATGAAAAATATATGACTGTTGGAGGTGATATTTCGCCAATTCAGCAATATCAGTTAGAAGAAGCACAAGAACTTTTAGTTCAAATTATTACAAAACAAGTATTTCAAAACATTGACCTAAGTAAAGTTAATTTACAAGAACTTAATAGAGATGAGTTAATGGAACTAGCTTATGAACTAGATTGGAACGGTAGCTGGGACGCTGACGAGGAAGGTCAAGAGCCTATGACTAAAGATGATTTGATAGAAGCCATTAGCAATATGATAAACGAATTATAAATGAAAGTATTAGAGCTGTTTGCAGGAAGCAGGTCTATTGGCAAAGTAGCTGATAGACTTGCTTTTGACGTTTACTCAAGCGACATTGAGCAATTCGGTGGCATAGATTACGTTACCGACATCCTGGATTTTGACCCAACAAAAATCCCTTTTAAGCCAGACATCATTTGGGCATCTTGTCCATGTACTGCGTTTAGCGTGGCTGCCATTGGTAAAAACTGGACTAAGGTCGGAGATAATTATATCCCCAAAAACCCCAGAGCTGAATTTGGTTTAAAACTAGTCCAAAAAACCCTTGAAATAATTGAGCATTTTAACCCCACCTATTTTTTTATAGAAAATCCTAGAGGGATGCTTAGAAAGATGCCTATAATGGCGGATCTTCCAAGACAAGGCGTAACATATTGTCAATATGGAGATACAAGGATGAAGCCCACAGACATCTGGACTAACAGTACAAAATGGATTCCAAGACCAATGTGTAAAAATGGCGACCCATGTCATGTAGCTGCTCCCAGAGGATCAAAAACTGGCACACAAGGACTTAAAGGTTCATACGATAGAAGTAAAATACCAGAAGACCTATGTTATGAGATACTAAAGTCATGTATCATTTAACAAAATATTAGCAAAAAACTTTGAAAGATATCCAAAAACTTCCTAATTTTACAAAACAATTATAAACAAAACAAAAAACCTATGAAATTTGAATTTGTACAAGAGACAGATCAGTTATTAAATGACACGATCTATTTTACTAAGCAAGATGGCGTATTCGTTAGTGGAAGCATTAGCACAAAAAAAGATATAGCTTATGCTATATATCAAAAACTTTCCGAAGGATTGCCCCTTAGAACAACAGAAATATTAGAAACAAAAACCCTACAAGAGTAAAAACAAAAAAAATGCTAAAACTAACCCTAGAACAAAAAAAGAAAGGTATCAAAGAAGAGTTTACCTACGTTAACAGTAACGGAAGAATGTCAAAACAATACACCTACAAAGGGATGTATATTACTTGGGATAATCAAATCCTACATGGCAAATGGTATTACTGGAGAGCTAGTTATTACGGATCTTTAGATGCAGCGATTTCAGGAATAGATAGGCACATTAATCACTTTAAAACCAAATAAACAAATGTTAGAAATTAAAGATCACAAAAGCCTTTTTAAATATGGCGACATGAAAAAAATCATGGAAATCACTGGCTACAGTCGTTATGTTATTGAAACTAGACTAAAGAACAATGACTACGAGATGACAGAGTTGATAAAAACCTTTTACGACAAAAAACTTGAACTACTTAAAAACCAAATATGGGAGCATCAGAAATAAGCTATTACGTTATGCCAGGACTAAAACAAACAGAAGTAAGATTTGACCAAGTTATTAAAACGGTATGTGAAGTCATGAATATTGATAGATATAAGTTACTTACGCCAAACAGGAGTAAAAACTTGGTTTTTGGTAGAAATATGTGTTATTTTATTTTTAGACGTTATTTTTCGATGACACTAAAAGAAATAGCACAAGCTTTTGGCAGAGATCACACTACTGTTATTCATGGACTTGTAACATTCCAAAATGACATAGAATGTATCAAGTTTTATAAATCTCAGTTCTTAGACGTACAACAAACATTAGGATTACACACAAACAACAAAAAACTCAATATTTTAACAACAAACTAAACATTATGCTATCATCATTCGCAGAGTTAGACGAAACAGACAAAAGACTATTTGTCGCTAAAATCATCCACAACATTAATTACAGCCAATCAAGTTTTGAGACTGTTATGGCACTTGTTAAGATGTGGGATGAATACCCAAGAAGACAAGCCACTTTTTTTACCAAATTAAACCAAATAACAAATGGAATTGCAAACAACTAACACACAGATTCAAGCACCTAGTTACCAGATGGTCAACAAGGACTCAATGCTATCCTTATCGAACGAGCTTAAACGCTTTGTAAAGGATGCACACTTAGTATCTAACATTAAAGGAAAGGACTATTGTAACGTAGAAGCCTGGCAGATGGCAGGAGCTTCATTAGGATTATTTCCTATCATTACAAGCGTACAAGACTTATCTAGCGAGAATGAGCTTAAATACATGGCTACTTGCGAAGTTAGATCGTACCAAGACAATAAGTTGGTATCAGTAGGTATCGCAATATGCTCTAACAAAGAGGGTAGCAAAAAATTCTTTGATGAGTATGCTATCTTATCTATGGCACAAACTAGAGCAGTAGGTAAAGCTTTCCGTAATCAGTTAGCTTGGTTGATGAAAGCTGCTGGATTCGAGGCGACACCTGCTGAAGAGATGGATTTTGTACATGAAGAGCCAAAAAAACCCTCAAAGCCAGTACAAACAGTTGTAGCTGAGATTATTGAAGAAGCTTTTGATAGAGATTCTATAATGATGGATGTTGCTAAATGTACTAAGCTAAAACAATTAACAGATGTTTACTTTACATACAAGCAAACATTTGATGCTGATGAAACATTGATGAAGGTATTAAAAATGAAAAAAGAAAACCTAAAATAAAATGAACCTAACATTATTACCAAAAGTAGAACTAAGTTCTATAGAACCAAACAAATTTGCCATTGAGTTAATCAAAACGCAGATAGTAAATCACTTTACAGAAACTGGTGAGTCACCATTAGAACTCCTCGTTAAGTCAGAGGCTGTTGTACAGCTTTTAGAAGGCATTAGAGCTGATTTAAAGGAGTTAGTACTAGATGAGCTTAGTAAGTATCCTGGAGGCAAGGCTGAGGTCTTAGGAAGCGAAATGGCTAAGTTTGAATCAGGAGTCAAGTACATCTATGACCAAGATTATACTTGGGGCAAGATGAATGAGCAATTAGAATCAATAAGATTTGCTATTAAGGAAAGGGAAAGGATGCTAAGAACCTTACCTACTGCTATGGTTGATCCTGAAACTGGGGAGATGGTACACCCAGCTCCTAGAATTAGTACAACAACCTTTAAGATTAATTTAAAGAAGTAAAAATCCCCTACCACCTCAAGATACCAATATTTATAACCTGATAGTAATTTATATAAACTTGGGGTGGTTATTTTAAACTTATGATAATCATTTTAACTATAGCACTTTGGGAATTAGGTAAGACCTTGTTCTATAAACTTATAAACAAATAAAACATGATGGAGCTTTCAGGACTGGAGAATAATGTACCAGTAAGGATGATTTATATAGATGACAAAAGCGAAGTATTATTCAAATCAATGGCTAGAGCTTCAAGATATACCAATATAACCCAAGACGCAATAAAAAAATCTCTTAGTCCTTTATTAAAGATGAGATTTAAGCACAACGATAGGGATGTTATTTTTAGGATAGTTAAGGATAAATAGTATATTTGTCTTGAGTGTCGGATACTCATTAAGAACTTATTGCCCTTGATATGAACCCCCAATCCGACTGGGGGGAATTTGATAGGGCACTTTTATTTTATGAATACAGGAATGATTGTTAAGAGCAGATCGGCTGAGAAGTACACTGCCATCGACAACGAGATTATTAGGAATGTCGAGTTAACACTAGAGGAGAGAGGATTATTAATTTATTTGCTTAGTATGAGGCATGATTGGGTAGTTTATAAAACTAACTTACATGAACGATTAGGTTGCACCAAAGGTCAACTAGACAGAGTTTTTAAGGGATTACAAACCAAGAACTATATCTTATCTGTAAAGGTCATAAATGAGCTTGGAAGGTTTACAGGATGGAATCATGTAGTATATGATACACCAGCAATCCGAGATGATAAATCACCGAGTTCTATAAATGCCGAAGTCGGTGAAAGTGCTCCTATAAGTAATACTAATACAATTAATACTAAATTAAATATTAAGAAAACTAAGTTTATAAGACCAACAGCTAATGAGATAGACTTATATGCCAAAGAAATAGGCTTTTTAACTCTTGATGCTTCTTACTTCTTAGACCATTATGATTCTAATGGTTGGTTAATAGGTAAAAACCCCATGAAAGATTGGAAGGCTACTGTAAGAACTTGGAAAAGGAATAGTTCCAAATTTAATCAGCAATCTGATGTACCTACAAACAAAATCACTACACAAATTAAACTTAAATGATTGCTATAAACCTACCAAAAGCTTTAGATATTGAATCTAACATACTTGGTGCTTTGCTTTTAGATAAAAGGACTATACCATTGGTTATAGGTCATCTAAAAACTGAGATATTTTACGATCTGAAGCACCAAAAAATCTTTAACGCTATAAAAGAGATGTACGATACTAACGTGTCTATAGACCTTTCTACTGTAGCTCAAAAACTTTCGCAAGACAAGGAAATGCAAGATATTGGTGGAGCTTATTACCTATCAAAGTTAACTGATAATGTAATTTCTAGCCATCATATTAACACTCATATTGAGATTGTTATAGAAATGTATAAGAAGCGTGAAGCTTATAAAGTACTTAGAATAGCTGAGAATCAATGTCTTGACAATGATAGTCAAGCTATAGATTTACTTTCTGACTTAAATAGTCAACTTATAGGTTTACTAGAATATGGAAATCTATATGAGAAAAGCATAACTGATGTAGTTATGGCTATAAACTATGCTCGTGATAAGGCACAAAATGGTGAGTTATTAGGCTTTAATACTGGATTTCAAGAGCTAAACAAAACCATAGCAGGATGGTGTAAACCTGACCTATGTATTATAGCTGCAAGACCTGGAGCTGGTAAGACTGCAATGATGCTTTCTAGTGTTTATCACTTAGCTATTTTAAATAACGTTCCTACGGCTATTTTTAGCCTTGAAATGAGCTCCGAGCAGTTAGTTGAAAGGTTAGAGTCAATAACGAGTCAAGTGCCCTTAAAAAGCCTTAGAACGAACAATTTGAATGATTACGAAAGAAAGGTACTTTTAAAGACAGATGACAAGATAATCACAGCACCCATCTACATAGAAGATACTGGAGGAATCAGTATCTCACAACTCAGAGCTAAGGCTACCATTTTGAAGCAGAAGTATGGCATTAAGATTATTTTCTTAGATTATCTTCAGTTAATGAGTGGACAAGGTAAGGCTAACCAGAACCGAGAGCAAGAGGTTAGTAATATAAGCCGAAGCCTTAAAGCCTTAGCCAAAGAGTTGGAAGTGCCTATTATTGCTTTATCACAGTTATCTAGAAAGGTAGAAGAACGAGCTGACAAGCTACCAATGTTGTCTGATCTTAGAGAATCTGGTAGTATTGAGCAAGATGCTGACATTGTTATTATGCTTATGAGACCATCTTACTACGAGATGAAAGATTCTGTAGAAATAGGTGGTAAGCAGTACAATCCTGATGACCTTGTTATCGTTAAGGTAGAGAAGAATAGACATGGACGTACTGGTAACTTAGCTGTAAGATTTATTGGAGAAACAACCACATTTGAAGACTATAAACATTAAAACATGAATGACAACTACCAAAAATTTACTGAAGTGGAATTAAAAGAAGGTGAAGACCTAAACATTGAGAACATGAAGCAGCGTATTATTACAAGAGCATGGTATGATACTGCTAGATTCCATGACTTAAATGACATAGCAGTTGGTATAGGTATAGGTACAAAAACCCTTTACTTTTACGCTAAGAAACTAAAACTACCTAGAAGAAGTGGACTTAAATAGAAACTATAAGAATACTCGTAAGTTCGACATAGAACAAGCTAAGGCTTCGGATGGCACTTATCAAGCATTGTTATTATTTGCTAGGAACACAAAAATCTTGGTCATCCAACAGCCAAAAGCCCTAAAGCAGAAGTATATGTGGCTTGAATATGAGAATAATGGTAAGCCTAGTGGCATAGCAGATACAAGAGTAGAGTTCTTTGCTATCAACTTTGACCTTAAAGATAGGATCTACTTTATTAGAGCAGAAATGCTAAGAACAAAAGCAAGAAGGTACTTTAAATGGGGTAAAACTAAGATAGTTGAAGGTGTAAGATATATAAAAGTTCCGACCACAGAGATAATACGTTTCGATTAAATATTGTAATTTCGTTTATATGACATACAAGACAGCAAGTGACTTAACCAAAATGATGCTAGAATATTTAGATAATCTAGGATATGAGGTATGGAGGAATAATAACCTAGCAGTTAAGGGTAGGTCTTTTATTGGTAAGAAAGGATTGCCTGATATTATTGGTTATCATAAGAACTATGGTCAGTTTATTGCTTGTGAGATTAAAGCTATTGGTGATCGTTTAAGTGTATCTCAGATGAGTTTTTTAACACACTTAGGTATGTGTGGTGGCACATCAATAGTATGTCAACAAATATCAGACGGAACAATTAACTTAACAATATTTTTAGACAATGGCGAAAGCAAAATCAGCATCTGGAACGAGTACGAAGGTGAATTTCGGAACGAGAAAGAAGGGTAAGGCAAAGAAATCATATAATAAACACAGTTCAAGACCAAAAGCATATAGAGGTCAAGGACGCTAAAAAACAATTATGGAAAATTTAGAGTTAGAAAACAAATCAGAAAATGTAACCAAGACAACTAAACAAGACGTTAAAGTTACTGTAGTACCTAAAGAAGGCAAGTTTGTAACTGCTGAAACTATTAAGTTAGTAGAAGACATCTTAAACGATGGTACTATTGATATTAAGTGGAGAGCACAACTTAAAGAGCAAGTAAGAAAATACAAAGGATCACAAGAATAGTTTATAAACCAAAACAAAAATAACATGGCAACACAAAAAGAGAACTTCTTAGGAAGATGTTTCACACTTAGATCAGCTTACGGATCATTTAGAAAGGTATCATTTGGTCCAGAGGACTTAAAGAAACTTAATGAGTTCGCAGCTACTAACAAAGGATGGTGTTCTATCCTTATCAAAGACAAAAAGAACGCAGGACCTGAACAAAGTGATTTCTATTGTGAAATGGACACATTTAAAGCAGGTGATTTTAAAGGAACAGGTAAAAATCTACCATTTTAATTATGAATAAGAATATTTATAAAGAAATTATTATAAACCTATTACTATTATTAGTAGGTTTGTATCTACCATTTGCATTTATTATTAATAAGTACAATCCATTGGGTTGGGAATGGTACGAAAGACTTTCATACGTTATAGCAGTTGTAAGCACTATAGGATATGCTTCATCTATGTATAACAAAAAGTAATATGTTTTGTTTGTAGTTTAATAAGTACACCCTGCTATTCTTAGTGGGGTGTTTTCGTAATAAAAAACCCCCAGATTTTACCTGAGGGTTAACCAAAACTACACACAATCACACACCACACATGAGAGCTATTTTTCAGTTCTGTTTATTAGAACTATCATAAAATTTAGTCAATACAGACCCATAAAGGGTTGCTTGATACCTTCCAACAAAACTATCTACTGATTCATTCACATAGAAATAATCTTCATTAGCCATATATACAAAACATCTATCGCTATTTTCATCATCAGCAGTTACACTCGCCACCTGATAAATATTGATATAGGCATCTGATTCTTCTGAGTTGTCTTGGAACTCATAGCTTTCATCTTCCTCTTCGGTCAGTTGTATGATGTGCATTAACATTTGTGATACTATTTTTAAGTACAGTAAGTCGTAATTCCTTTACAATTAACTCAAGTCTAGCTTCTAGGTGAGTCTTTTCTTTCATTAATTGGTTGATCTTAACGTCTGTGTCTCTGTTCATACAAATTTACGATTTAATTGATATTGAAATAAAAAGTGCATACCTTATTGATAATCAATACGATACACACTTTCTTTTATTTACTAAACTATAGTTACTTCTTAGGTAACCTAATAATCTTACTGCCTAGTGGCATTGGTACAAATATAGCAACTCTTCCGCCATCTAAAACCACTCCACAACCCAATGTTGGTCTTTTGGGGAAAGGTCGTGAATATTCCATAGCATAAGCATCAATATCTATACCACACCCTACATTCATGCCAAATATCATATCCTTGTCAGATGCACTATAAAGAACACCTCCAAAGCTATGTATATGACCTATTACTGTTGATTGTCGAGCATCTCTTGCTCTATTGATTGCACCTGCTTGTCCTGATGATCCTGTACCATGAGTGTACAGAACACTATCTATTTCCCATTCTAAAGCCCATTTCCAGCCTTTAGGGGCATCCCAAGCTTGTTCATAGGATTTAATAAATCTCTCTGGTAAACCGCTTGTTTGAGCCTTTCTTTTGTGAAGGGCTGAGTGGTTACCAATACATACTTTAACAATGGGGAAAGTCTTGTACCATTTGTACATAGCCTCTTGGGCTAAATCTGCTTCTCTACCTGCTCCATGTCCGTCAGGTTTAGATTCGTGATAACTGATGGCATGATTGTCAACTTCATCTCCAATATGTACAACCTCAGAACATTGAAACTTATTCGCTACTTCATAGCAAAAAGCTTTATATCCAGGATGACAGAATGGTTCGTGAGTGTCGCCTATTACTAGGACGTTTTTCTTGCTCATTATGTGTTGTTTTGGTGTTTAGTTTTTGTGGTTAGAATAAACAGTCTTATTGTTTACTTTTAAAGCATCTAATACTTGCCTTCTATTCTTTCCCAAATTGTAACTTACATGAACCCATCCGTAATTAAACTCATTAATAAGCTGATCAAACTCTAGCTCGTTCTTTATGTATTCAAAAATCTGCTTATTAGTAACTCCACCCATATCATCCATATCTATATCTGCCGCTTTGCCCTCGCAATGTTGTGAACGTAAACTTCCAGAAATGTAATGATTGAGAACCTTGCTTCTGTAGCCACTAGATATATTAATAGGACCAAACTTAATTCTGATTGGTTCTAATACTCTTTCGCAAAGTATCTTGATATTTTCTATGTGTTCAGGTGTTGGTTCGTTAGACACACCATGTCTTTTAGCTGATTCGCTACGAGTAAATTCCGCTAGATTAAAGTGTGCTGTAATTTGCATGATGTGCTAAATTATAACTTTTTCTTGTAGTGCCTTTTAACGAAAGAAAACATCTGCATTCCTAACCAAGCTATAGTCATCAAATAAACTATTGTTTGTAAGAATGGATTAAAGTTTACAAAGCCAAATATGTTAAGCCAAGATACGGCTGTAAAAGTGATTCCTACTGGAGTTAAATCTGTATTCAATTCGTTAAATTGTGACATTGTTATTTCTTATTAAAAATTGTTGTTACTATACTAGCTGATAACAAAGTTGCAGAATACATCAATAGTGAATCAAAAGCCACTTGAGGTATTAACGTACAAAATATACCAATTATTGCACATAACAACGCTAATAAACCAGCGACTCTTTTAGAGCTTACTTCACCACTACCTGAAAACATATCCTTTATAAACTTTATCATTACTTACTTATTTTAAAATATATACCTGCTCCAAATCTTATTTGACCATTTAAACCTAAATCAACGTTAAGCCCAATTAGAGCCTTATTTTTGACGTTAAGTACGATTCCAGGACTTAGTACCTCCAAGCCATTAGACTCGCTTAAATCGCCTCTAAAGCCCAAATAAAGGGTATTATTAGCTTTAGCTTCCTTAGTGATGGTAGTAAGTATGGTTTTTTCGGTTATTTTAGCCTCAAATCTCCTTGATTGGATCTTATTTTGGCTTATAGTGTCGCTTATGACAAAGGTATTAGAATCTACGTTAATCGTATCAGAATACGCATAAATACGCATATAATCAGATATTATGCGTATAGTATCATGTACCAAAAAACGTACAGAATCATGTACAGAATCTATAATGACATAAGGTATATCTCTCCCTTGTTTCCATTTTGTGGTCACTTTGGTTTGATATACCGTATCAGTCTTTATAGACTCTATAGTAGTACTTGAGCTATGGCATGACTCGTATAGCCATACCATAGCAAAAAAAGCAAGAATAATAATTAAATAATTCTTAATAGCAGTCATTATTCAGCTATAAGAGTCAAATTTAACTTAACAGCTGCCCAATTATAAATCCAAGTGTTAGCATCAGGGGTAGCTGACCACTCTTGATAGTCTGCACCATTGATGTCTAAATTAGCAGTAATTAGGTTTTCGTAGCTTACTGATTCCTCATTTACTATTTCTTTTTGTAGTTCATAGTAAAGGGTTGCACTTGTTGTGAAATCATCTGCAATACCTCTTAATGTGAAGTTTGATGCAGTTTGTGGTTCTCCGTTGAACCAAGTTGTAATCGGTTGAATTTTCATTTTATTTTATTTTATTTTAGAATGTTGTTAATAATGCTCTTACCCAAGTATTTGTTGCAGTACATACATAAATTGCAGTTCCATCTATTCTTATTTCCCCTAATGTTCCTGTTGATGTTGATGTAGCAGGAGCAGTATTTAATGCTGATAATCTATATTGAGTTGAAGTAACCGTACTTGCAGATGTTATTGCTCCTGTACCATCAACTATAAATACTTCAGTTGAACCATTGTTTGTTCTTACATCTAATAATCTAAAAGCTGAATTACTTGTTCTTGTAGTAAACCCATAAAACAAAGTGTTGTTAAATGAAGCATTAGTATTTTTAAGTACAAATACCGTAGAACCTTGGTCAGTACCTGTTGCTTGTAAAACACCACCTGCGTTTATAATATCAACTTTAATACCTGAAGCAGCAGTTGATTGCCCTATTGCAACTTGTCCACTTACCGCAAGTCCATTAGTAGGTGCAGCAGTTGATGCACTATATCCAATAGCAGCGTTTCCGTTGACTTGAAAACGGCTACCTATTGTTGTTGTGCCAATTCCCAAATTTGCACTATTATCAAGTGTCATTGCTTGAGTAAATGATATTGTTGTACCTGCTCCACCTGCAGCTGCAACATACCAAGAATGTACACCTGCTCTTTGTTGATACCTAGAAGCTAAATCAGAAGTAGCTTTATATCTAAAAGATAAAGCTGATGCTTCATAAAAATTGTAACCTATGTTAATATATGATTTTAAACCATCATCTCCACAATCAATAGTTCCATAATTCTGCCAATCAATATATTTTATATTAAAAGCTCCCCAAGAATATGATGTAGTTGTATAAGATATATTATCATTTACTATTAATTTGCCTGATGAATTAATACTAATTCTATTAGCTGAATTTGTAGCAAAGTTTAAAGTATTGGCAGCACTTAAATACATACCATTAGTAGGTATTGTGGCACTTGTTGGAATAAAAGATGCACCCGTTACTATACCACTAAAAGTCTTTGCTCCCGCAAATGTTTGTGTTCCTGTTGTAACCACACCACCAAAAGAAGCAGATGCAGGTTCTAGGTTTAATGCTGAACCTGTTAATGTAGCAGCATTAGCATTTGGACTTGAACCAATAGCAGACAATGTAATAGAACCTCCACCACCGCCACTATATTGAGGAATATTTAAAGTATTTCCTACAAGCGTCGCCGCCCCCGAACTTCCTGTAGTTGTTAAAGTTAAAGCACCCTGATAAGTATTTGTATCTAAAGCAAACGTACCACTAGCAGTCATTTTAACAAAAGATGCTGAAGCATAACTTAAAGCTGCTAAAGATGTTAAGTTTGTTGCTAATGGCTGACCACCTAATCCACTTAATGTATAGTTAGGTACATTTAAAACACCTGTAGTATTACTATAAGTAGATGCACCACTACTTCCTGTAGTAGTTAAGCTAATAGATGCACGAGCCAAAGCATCTGTATATTGTGTAATTGTTGAAGCTATTGTAAAAGAAGGATAAGTTCCACTAACTGATATTCCTGTACCAGCCGTTAAAGAAACAGTTTGATCTGGAGCAGAGTTAGTAATTACACCTGTTGTATTGTTGTAGCTTATTCCTGTACCTGCACTTAAAGCCGTTAAAGCAATAAATGCACTTGGATTAGATGCTAAATAATATGTACTATTGTCATAGCTTATAGTTGTTCCACTAATTTTAACAAAGCCAGTACCACTTAAAGCAGTTTGCTTATTGTTAAATACTGACCAATCACTTGAACTTAACTTACCAGTATTTGAAGCCGAAGCAATAGGTAAATTAAAAGTATGAGTAGCCGTTGCACTTGAAATATTAAAATCCGTACCACTTGTTCCTGTTCCAAAGAATTGCACTTGTGCAGTCAATCCATTTAAAGCAGTAAGTCCTGTGGTAAAAGTTGTTATAACCTCACATAAATGACTATTTTCAGTATGTAAAGTGATTGTCCTTCCACTATTAGTTACATAAACCCTAATTGCTAATCTATCAGTTATAGTCAATGTAGTTAAAGGTACTGCCAATGCCGTTGTATATAGATCAATTGCAGTTCCATTAGTTATTCCTTCTGGTGCAGCTGAACTACTTGCTATCAAAGTAAATGTAGTTCCGTTATATTTATAAAGTTCAACATAAAAAGATGGACTACCACCACCAGAATTTGCACTAAAGTACATTTCAAAGTTCCAATTACCAGCTGGTATTTCTAATAAAGCTGGATCATTTGCATCGGTAATAAATTGTGCAATATATCCATTAGAACTTATAGTAAAATCAGTTCCAGCACCTTCAATTGGCACTTTATTCATTTCATAATAAGTATTTCCTACAAACGTACCTTGATTTACACTTCCGTTTAAATAATATGCCACCGAACTACCTCCACCACTAGATGTTGGAAAGTTAGCTAAAGTTCCATCTCCACGCACATATTGAGAAGCAACACCTGCTCCTGTTACTGATAGTGTCCCATTAGCCGTTAAAGGGCTATTTGAGACAGTAAACGCACTTGGCATAGATAATCCTACCGAAGTAAGTCCTGTGTCTGTATCAGTCCCATTTACCCAAGAAGTACCATTGTATTTTAATACTTGACCATTTGAAGGAGTTGTTATTGTTACATCTCCTAATTGAGTCAAGTTATAATCGCCTTCAGTAGCTACTACCACACCTGTTCTACCAAATACACTTGTAACGGCATCTGTATTTATATCTGTCCAACTTGCAGTTATTGTTCCACCATCTTGTTGATTAAGAGTTAATGTTTTTGTAGTTGTGCCAGTAACCGCAGCACTTAATAAACTTCTATTATAAGCAGTATTCCAAGTTGATTGACTTGCATCAGTAGGCAAAGAATACCCAGCAGAAAAACCTAAAGCTAATGTGCCACTTGTTGTTATTGGGCTATTGGTTACACTAAATCCTGTTGGTGCAGATAAACCTACTGAAGTTACAGTACCAGAATTAGTTGCAATTGTCCACGATCTGTCAGCAGTTAAATCGTATGTAGTACCATTTATTGTTAATGTTCTTGCATTGGTTACTGGAGTATATCCTAAAGCCGTTGTAACCATACCGCTTGTAATACCTGTAATATATCCACTTGGATTTGTGCTTAAATAAAAATCTCCTGTATTGTTGTTAGCAGCCGTTCCAAAAGTTCTAAAAGCTAGAACATCAGTTCCTATGGCTAACCCTAAAGCACTTCTTGCTGCACTTGCAGTTGAAGCACTTGTGCCACCATTTGCAATAGGTAAAGTTCCTGTTACATTAGTAGTCAAAGAAACACTTGATAAGTAACCTGAAGGGTTAGTAGCGTTATATGGAGTAAACCCTAAAGCACCTGTTACATCAGCAGAAAGTAGGCTAATTGCCCCTGTTCTTGTATTGAATGATGTTACCCCACCTTGATATTGTGGTACATTTAAAACGCCTGTAGAGCTGTTATATGTTGCAGCACCGTTAGTACCAGTAGTTGTTAAGCTTATGGAACTCCTAGCTCTTGCATTCGTAAAATAAAGGTTAGTATTCTCAGTAACTAATGAAGTGTTATAATCACCATTTAAAGCTAAAATAGCACCAGTCCTACCAAATACAGAAGAAACTGTAGAAGGTAAAGGGTAAGCCCCAGCAGGTGATTCAATAGTAATTATTTCATTAGTAGTATTAACATCAACAACAGAAGTTGTAACATTTATATCTATAACATTATTTGTAACTACTATATCTATATTTTGTTCATTAGATGTTACTGTTGTACTCATTATATCTTGGTTATGTCTTCGTAAACAATAAAGTTACCCCAAATGTATGTCTTCTCATTCCCATTAGGGAACAATACTGTCATATCATACACATAAGTCCCTGCGGCTATTGTTATTTTATAATTAATTGTAATCTGATTGTTATTTACACCACCAACTGTGATTGCCCCATTGGTTTCAGTCAAAGTAAGTTCAGCAGTTGTGCTGTTAGGTTTCTTACGGATTTGAATTTTTACATCTGCACCTACTAAACTAATAGGCACAAGGTTGGCAGTTAGGGTTAAAACCTGACTCCAAGTATCATTTTGCCATATCTGTATGTTGTAATTTGCTGGTCTAAAATCAGCATTTGTTTGAGCACAAGCCATTATCTTATATTTTTACAAATTTACTTAATTATTCTTTCCCTTATTTTGCCCTATTTATTAAGGGCAAGAACCATCTCCCATCTCTATTGTTATACTAGGATAATATCCATTAGTAATTTGACCTCCAAAAGTCCTACTTGAACCAGCCGTTTGAATACAATTTACATTCAATTTAGTATCAGTTACTTTTACATAATCACCACTAGCTGTATTATATGAAACAACAATAGTATAAGTACCTAATTGGTTTGTTATACCATTTGCACTATTTCCAGCAGTTACAGGAAATGTTACATCAGTAATTGCAACTCCATTAACAGTTACATTAGTAATGTTAGCAGTAGTGGTATTATTATTAATATCTACCCCTGTTTCTGTTCTGCCTTGTGCAGACATCATTATCCCTTGTTTTACTAATTTCATTATACTACTATATTACCTATTATATACCATTCATTAGTTGCTCTCTTAATCAAAGTTAACCCTGTATATCTATTAGCTATTGTGTATGCACTATCCTTACTCACTATTGTAACACCACTTGCAACCGCTATTGAAGTAACACCTGCTCCATATTGCATAACAGTTATTTCAGTTCCAATAGGAAAAGCTACACTTGCATTAGTAGGAATAGTTACTGTATTAGCACTACCTACATTCATTTCAATAATTTTACTTGCATCACTTAATACTAAAGTATAGCTGCTTGTTTGAGTATTGTAAACATTATAGTTTGTCAATAACCCTTGTACTAAAGCAGTAGAATTAAAAGTAACTGCATTACTTAATTGTACTGCACCTGTTACTCTTAATGATGAACCACTATTGTCAACTAATACATCACCAGCACCACTTGAACCTTTAAAGTTAAAGAAGTTAGCATAAGCCATAGATATAGAACCATTAACTTGTAACTTATATCCTGAACCTAAATCTGTTTGAGTTCCAATTAATAAACTACCTGTTGGTGTTATTCTTGCTCTTTCAGTTGCAGTTGAATCACCACTTGCACCTGCAGTACCAAATATTAATTGTGATGTACCATTTGCTCCTGAACCAATAACCTTAACAAATGCCTGTGATGTTCCACTAAAACTGTTTGCCGTTTCTAAAAGTAAACCAACAGTACCACCTGCTGCTTCGCTTCTAAATTTAACATCAAAATCACCACCATTTCTTACATCTAATTTATTAGAAGGGCTATTTGTTCCGATTCCAACATTACCATCACTTGATATCCTCATTCTTTCGCTAACATTTCCAGCACCATTAAATGTATAAAACCCTAATGATATATCATTGTCCGCAGGATATATTGCTCTAATTGCTGCAACAGGAATCGTACTTGAATCATTTACAGCCCAATTTATACCCCAATTATACTTTGTATTTGTTTTATTATCAAGTGTTAAATATGTAGTATCTGATGACAATGCTTTAGAAATACTTAATAACGATATAGGATTTGTCGTTCCTATTCCAACTCTATTATTTGTACTATCTACATATAAAGTATTTGTATCTATTGTTAAATCCCCACTAAAAGTAGCACTTGTACCATTTAAAGCACCTGTTAAAGTACCACCACCTAAAGGTAAATAACTTGTATTATCATAAATTATTGTAGTACCTGTAGCCTTTACAAAGCCTGTTCCATTTAATTGTGTTTGCGGTGTTAAATTACCAGCATTCCAAATCTTATTTCCGTTAATAGTTGCTAAATCATTACTTGGAACTTGTAAATTTATTCTATCTTGTGAAACTCCTGCTCCATCGTTTGTAACATATAATTCTAAAACTTGTGCTTCTGCACCTGTTGTAGTCTCTGCATATAATCTTAATCCACTTGTATCACCACTTCCACCAAATGGATCATTTGGGAATCTTAATCCTTTAGTATAATCACTAATACTTGAAGCTTCCTTTAGCACAATTTGACCTGTCATTATTCCACCTGCTAAAGCTAAGTAAGTGCCCGACACCGCAGATATAGCAGAAGAACCGAATACCGCTAAAGTACCATCCCCTTTAATATAATCCGTAGCTGCACCTGCACCTGTTAAAGTTAAAGTTCCTGTACTTGTAACTGGTGATCCAGATACCGAGAAAGCAGCAGGAGCAGAAAGACCAACCGAAGTTACTGTACCACTTCCACCACCAGCTTTTTGCCATACAGTTCCAGAGTAAATAACTGTGTTACCAGCAAGAAAAACAATACCATTCCAAGTACCACCTGTGCTTACTAAGTAATAATCACCAGCAGTTCCTACACCATCAGCAATAGTTGGTGTGTTAGTAGCTGCATTCCAAGTTCCTTTATAAGAAGAACCCATAGTTGGTAACTGAGCAGATGGCACTTTACCATCTGAACCCAAAGTAGCTACACCATTAGCAGCACCTAAAGGAACAGAACTAACTACTCCAGCACTTGCCGTTAATGCACCTGTTAATGTCTTTACCTTTAAATCTCCAGTTATTTGTAATTGATTACTCATGTCTTAATTTCTATTTAAAAATTGCTCTAATAAACTCATCAGCAGCCAATGCTCTAGCCGTTGCAAAGGTAAGTACTCCTGTAGATGCGTTAAAGGTTACATTCTCATCTGTAGGTACACCAGAGGTAGCTATACTTCTAACCTCTATACCACCTCTTGAAACACTCACACAAACCTTACCAATAGCACCTGCAAAGGTTACAGTTGTTTCACCACCTGTAGCAGTATAGTCAAACATTACTACGTTAGAACCTGTGACAACCACGCCTGTTGGAGTTACTTGAGTTCCTGATATTGTATAAGCTCCTGTACCTTGTAAAGACACGCTATATGTTGATGCTCCCTCAACAGGACCAGACATTTCTAAACTAACAATATTCACTAGACCAGTAAATACACTATAACCTAATGTTCCTGTACCATCACCATTATCATTGTTTATCTGAAACTTAACTAGTATTTGTTCCTTTAATCTAAGCTTAGTAAGCAAGGTTAAATAAGAATAATCTGTAAGAGCTATAAACCCATCAGCAGATATGTTCCAATTAATTTGAGAGCCTAAATACTCTTTAAATGAGCTTGAATTAGTTGTAGTAACTTCTACCTGATCTACGCTTGTGCTAAATGTACAGTTTGTAGCAGCAGCAAAAGGTACACCAACATTTGTTGAAGTATTATACTGAAAAAGAAGTATGTTAGTTCCGTTTATTACTGATGGCATTATTTCCTAGTATTTAAGTTTTTAAATATGTCTATATCTATAGTTGTTCCGTTGTAGTTTATCTTCTTTAGTACTGACTCTTGTACTGCTTGTTTCAAATCCCATTTAAAGGATTTTAGTAAATATGTGTAAGTATTAACCGTATCATAAGAATATGTAAACTTACTATCCAACCAATATCCTATGCTTTTGAATTGACCTTCTAATACTGTTTGAGTTTGTACTTGGTCTATACCAATATCTTGAGCAACTAAAGTAAATAACTCTGTGCTACCTGATGTATTTCTGCCGAATTGATTAGCAAAACCACCACTATTTTCTGTTGTATACATACCCACATAAGATGATGCTGTTACTTCATAAGGGTTATTTGCCACTCTAGAATTTGAATCTGTATTTCTGAATACTTCATTATACATAAAGCCTAAAGCAAAGTTATCAGTTTGTGTTGGTTTAAACTCGGAATTAATACTACCTATTTCCCTATATGCGTCATAAGCATATATTTGAGATGTTGGACCAACATTCTGTATTAAAAAATATGAAACTATTAACTGAGGACTTGCACCTGTGCTTAAAGGTCTTAATATTGTTACTGATATTGTACCATCAATAGGAACTATAACTTGTTTTGGAAATCCAATAGGAAAACCTCCTAGTGTATAGGATGTAGTTGTAAATGTTCCAGTATTATCTAAATAATAAGTTGTTAAACCATCATCTGATGTAATTCTAACAAAATATCTTTCAGTACAATTATATGGAGCACCTGACCATAAAATATTCAAATAATCACCAGTTTTAACTATACTACTAACAGACCTAAATGATCTATTTGTTTCTCCTGATATTGTTGTAGTATCAGAAGTTAATAATCCACCGTAAACAGGGTCTTCTTTTGTTCCTATCATACCTGTTTCTACCCATGCATCAGCATTGTTAGTACTTGACCATGATAAAAACCATCCATTTGTTATTATTTGCTTTACATTATATATTGGACTAAACTGAGTATAAGACTTTTGTGCTCTATTAAATGTAACCATTAAAGATTGCCCAATCTGCTTATAGTTATTAGTACTATCTATAGCAACCGTAGTTGTATTGCCAACTGTTTGTGTAGACTGGTATGTTCCTGCACTATTATAAACATAATAATCAATAGTAGCTTCTCTAGTCAAAGCACCATAAGCAGTTAAATACCACTTATCTTCTTTGTAGAAACATTCCCATCCAAACCTATTACATAAATATTCTAATATATCATAGTAGTTTAAATACTCACCATATTGCTCCATCAAGTAGTTCTTCTTTAAATACATATTTTCTATGTTTCTAGAAGTTACATTTGCTGTTTTATAATACTCATTAACCCATAAATTTAAAGTAAACTCTGTTTTAGCAAAGCAATCAATAAGTAAATCTTTTACACTAACTTGTTCATCAGAATTAAATCCTATTCCATTTGTTAAATTAAAATAGTATTTCTTGTTCTTAGTTCTAGCTAAACCATCAACAAAAGTCAATGACAAGCTATTTAAAGACACAGGAGAATATTGAACACTATCTACAGGTATAAAAAATCCTCTCCATATAATGGTATTCCATGTATAAGAGCCATTATAAGTTCCCTTTGTAATAACTACCATAAAGTCGTTATCATCAGCCGTAAAGAAGTCTTGTAACAAATTAGCATAGTTAGTGCTAGGTTGAAATTCGTTCTTTACAATATTTAAAGTAGCTCTTGTAGCTAGTATTGGTGTATAAGCATTACCCTCAGTATCTATGGTTTCTATAACAAAAGGACTATTAGAACCAGTTAAAGGAAATACAGTTGCACTAGAATAGCCGTCTTTGTAAATCTGAGCCCTATAGACGGTGTTTGTTGCATCTGGTATAGCATACACATCATCAAATATAATCTCGTATTTTGGGTTTATAAATGCCATTAGAACGTATTATTATTGTTTCTACCTGCTTTGTTCATTAATATTAATAAGTCATTACCGCTTATTCTTGCTTCTAAAGTTCCACCTCCACTACCCATAAGTGATTTAAGCTTATCTAAAGGAGCTACAACCTCTGGGTTGTGACTAGCACCAGGATATTCTCCCATAAGACCCATTGTAGGACCTGAGATAATACCACCGTTAGCAAATTCTTTAGGCTTACTAGATAATTTAGATTTTAAAAATGCTCCTGCTGCAATAGCTGCAATACCTGCACCTAAAGCTAATTTCCATTTTAAAGGATTTTTTAATGATTCAATAGCTAAACCTGCTAATGCCGCATAAGCGACAAGGGCTTTACCTAATTGCATTAAACTATCTGCTAAAATTAATCCAAGACCACTTAAAACATCTACTTTTTCACCTGCTAAAGCTTTACCTAATGATTCTGCTAAATAAAATATAGAATTATTAACAAGGTCAATAACCATTTTATTAATATCATTTACAGTAGTTGCCCATGTAACTTCATACTCTTTTACAACTTCTTGAGAACCAGCTATTGCTGCATCAGCTCTTCTTATAGCATCATCAATTTTATCAAATTGTTCTGCCGTAAATCCGCCTATTGAAGCTAAATCATATAATGCTGCCTTATATTCTTCTAATATTTTAATTCTATCGGCATTATTTGTTTTGCTAGATAAGTTTGCAATTTTCATTGCAACATCTGATTGTATTTTTAATGAATCTAAGGAATTTTGTAATTCTCTATTATTTATAATTTCAACTTCTCTTGCAAGTTTTTCTTTTTCAGTTAGCTCTTTTCTTAATAAACCTTCTTTTATATTATATGTTTGTCTATATAAGTCAGCTATTGTATTTTGATAAAATGTTTCTTCAATTATACCTTGTTCATGCCAAGCTATTAAATCAGCCATAGCTTTTTGTAATAATTCTACTTTTTTAACATCATTACCTTCTGCATAAGCTAATTGATTATCTAAGTTTTGCTTAAATAATTTTTGTTCTTCTTGTACAGCATTAATAAAATCTTTTGCATAAGTGTCTTTAGGTTTTGACTCTTTTTTACCACCACCACTTACAGGAATAATTCCAGCTGTTGCAATTTTTTGTAATTCTAATATTTTGCTTTTTACTTTTTCTACAGCAGTAGCAGCATTTAGAACAACTTGTTCTTGATTCATCCATTGTCTATCTGCTTCATTTGTATATGTTTTTGTTGCTAATGAAGTTACGTCAATCTCCTTGCTTAATGATTGATAACTTAAAAGTCCATCTTTTGCTACACCTTCTGAAGCTTTAGCTGTTTTTTTAGCTTGTCCAGCTAATTCTTTTTCTTTATCTAATATCTTTACTAATGCAACATAATCATCTTTATAAGCAGCGATAAGAGCTTGATTAAGCATTGCTTCTGTAACCTTATTAATTGCTTCTTCTGATTTTCCTGTTTTTATCGTATTCTCATCTAATTTAATACCATAATCTTTTAATACCTTATTTACCTCACTTATAGCATTTTTTCTTTGAGCATCTGTTGAGTTTGCATCTCTTGCTATTTTTACATAATTTGTAAGTAATAATTCATTAGCATAATAATCATTTTTAGTATTTGATAATGCTTTGTTTAAGTCATCTTGAGATTGCTTTAATTCATTGGTAGTTTTTTTGGCTTTAAACATACCTAAGTCCCAAGCGGTAATTAAGGCTATAATAGCAGAAACTCCCAAGTATATAGGTCCTGTCGCAGCAGCAAATCCACCTACCAAAGCAGGAAGGTTATTTTGAATACCTCTAAATCCAAATGGTAAATCTTGTAGAACTAATGCTAAATTAGTCCATTGCATATTATTTTTTTTCAATGAACCAGTTGCAGCGTCTAGTCCAGATGGTGTAGGCATTGAAGCTGTCATTTTCTTGAAACTGGCACTTGCTGGATCAATACCATTTGCAACTAATGATTGAAAATCTTTTTCCATTTTTTTAGCCGCAGCACCTGCTTGTTGTGATGCAGGACCAAATAACTTAATTGCAGCTTCTAAGTTTTTAGCATTCTTTTGTATATTGGTAGCAATCTTTTGGAACTCTTTATCAGTACCATTAAATTCACCAATCATCTGATATAAAGCATCATTAACCCCTTGAAAATCGAGGTTTAATTTTAAGTCTACTTGATTATCTGCCATTATGCTATTTCTTTATATTATCGTATTTTTTTAAGACCTCTTGAAGTTCCTCAGGTGTCATTACCCTCTGCTTTACAAAGTTACGATTATCGCAGTCAAGTGGTAAAAGCTCATGTGGCTTTATCTTTTTACCTTTTGGTAGTTTTATATTTAACAAGATTGTAGTTTGCCATCTTGCTCTTAACCACTTTTGTTCTTCTTTATGACGGTAGCCATACCAAACAAAATCTAACTCAGCCATCGTCATATCCCAAAACAAATGGGGAAGCACTTGGCACTCCCCCATTGTATATCTTTCAATATCAATCCACTCTAATTTTTTTTTACAGCGTCTTTTGCAGCTTTCTTATTAGTAGGTTGTTCAACACCACTATTCATACTTTCAGCAAGAGCAGCCATAACATCTTGAAACTTCTTACTTCCTAATCCGCCCATGTCATCAATCCAGTCACATACTTCTATGTCCGTAAAGCTTGGAGTTATCCCTTGACTATACAATGGATATTCTGCTGCTGATTTAAGCAAGTTAGTAATCGCATCTAAAGATTGATTACCTGATAATGCTTCTGATATATCTGATGGTCCAATTCCTTGTAGTTGACAAAATCTTTTTAAAGACCATGTACAAAACCTCATAGGTATCTTAGTCCCATCGCTTAGGGATAGTTCAAAATGTCCTCTCATATTTTGGTGTTTTTGGTGTTATTATGCGTTAGTAGCCTGAGTCAATGCTCCTGTTCCTGTAAACGAAACTGAATATGTTGCTGGAGATTCCATATCAGCAGTAACATCTAAACTTTCTATAAATGCAAGACCAGACCAAACTAAATCACCTACTATTGGAGTTGCACCAGTAACTGTAGTAAATTTAACCGTAACTGCTGTTCTAGCAGCTAATGCAGTAAAAATATCTCCTACAATATATGTTGCACCTGTTGGGTCAACTGTAGCAAGACCATCTGTAGTCAAAGACCAAGACTTTACACCACCAATATGGTCAGACCATCCTTGACTATTTTTAGTTGTTGAATCTGGTAAGTCAACGCTTACTGATAAAGAACATGATGTAGAATGAGCTACTACTTCACTTCCTACTAGAACTACTAGGTTTGTACCGTTAAAAATTCCTGTTGTTGGCATTTTATTTTATTTTAATTTTTTATAATATTTGAGTTACAAAGTGATCCATTGTAATTACCCTTCTAAAAATATAAGCTTCATCTACATAATCAAATGTAGCAATATTACTTGTCATCTTACGAGTAACTATTTTAAAGTCAGGAGAAGCACTTGGGTAATTCGGCACATTAACGCCTATGATCACTAACAATTCGTTAGCCCACTGGTCTACCGACTTCTGCCCTACTTCACCTGACTTAAAAGTCCTGTACACAACATCAAATTGAATAGTAACATCAAAGTTATAACTCTGTTTGTCGCTATTTTCTGCTGTTGTTTGGCTGCTTATAAGCAAGAACGGAGGCTCTACAGTATCAGGTGCAATAGTATCGTAAACACCCAAAGAAAAACTTTGAGATGCTAACTTATCTACATAAGCCTTTCGTATAGCGTATCCGCAATCTTTCATTAAGCTTCCGTTTCTACTTTTTCTTCCTCAGGATTTTGCTCTTGAGCAAGTTTTGATAAGAACTGAGTTAAAGGTAATCCAAATTTAGTTGGCATTTCTTGAATGAAAGCGTCTAATTGTTTTACCTGCTCTTCGTTTAATGTAATTGTCATGGTATTGATTTTGTACAAATTTAGTGAAATAAATTTATATGATTTTACTTAACCTTGAAGCTATTTAATCTTTTTATCAATGATGCATATTTCTCATCAAACGTATTAAAGAAGAACGGTCTATTCTTCATATTGTAATTTCTTAATCCTGAACCTATAAATTGAGATGCTAAACCATCTAATGGCTTTCTAGTACTAAATTTATATCTTGGTATTCTAAATCCTCTACCTGTGCCAAATTCTACATAAGGAGCATATTTAACAGTTTTGCTACCCATTGAAAACATAGCATATCCATTTTGATAAGGCGTAGAAGATATACTTCTAGATAAATTTCCTGTTCTTTCGTAGGGCTTTTTAGATTTAGATTTAAGTCTAGGCAAATTACCAGCTTTTGCAGTAGCTTCTACCTCCATAGCCTTTACAGCCTTATCAACCTCTTGTATTGCATAAGCTTTATACAATTCAGCAGTCTGCTTAAACTTGTTTTGAATTGCATTCAAAGCTTTAGTATCTACTGTAAATGTTGCCATTATTTAAGTGTTGAGCAGCCTATTAAATAGTATTTATTACGATCACTTTCGTTTATGATAGAATTTATCATATATAATCTACTTTGGAAGCTGATTACCAACTTCTTATCAAACACCTTAGATGTAGTATATCTTATTCTGAATGTAATATCTGTAGCAAAACCATCAGTTCCTGCTAAGTTAGTTCTTGTATCAGTATCTGTTACAATCTCAGCCCAACAAGTATAATAGTCAGCTAGTGTGTTAACAAAACCACCTGCAAGATCAGATACACCTGTCTTACTTTTAAAAGTAATCCTATTTTGCATTCTACCTATCATTATAAGAATATGTTTATGCGTTTAAATGGCTTCATAAGCTCGTATGCGGTCGTTAAATTTGGAGATGGTCTACCAGCATCAACAGATGATTCTCTGTACTCGTATAAGTCTGAAACTAGCTTTAAAGTGGCAGTCTTTAATGTACTAGGTACACAGTCATATCCACAGTTATATGTAAACCTATATTCCATGCCAGGATAATTAATTGTAAATACTTTCCTAACAGTTGTTCCTATTACCTCATAAGCACCATCTTCTATTTGTACCCAAGCATTAGCTGAAAAATACTCTACATTAAGAATATTTGTTATTGGAGCATAAGGTAGCTCAATTAAATCATCCACATAAGCTACAACTTGCAAAGTTCTTTCAGTCATAGCAATACCTGCATATTGTTCAAGTCTAACTCTTGCTGATGTAATTAATGACTCAATAAGGTCATCATCTTCACTAAAGTCTACTCTTAAATAGTTCTTAGCCTCAGCTAATGTAATAGGGTTAGTTACCTCTTCTGAAATTATTGTTATATCTCTTACTATTTGCATTTGCCATTATTTGTACAAAAATAACTAAAATATAGCGGACATAAAAAAGGAGGCAGTTTGCGGCTGCCCCCTTGTATTTTAGATTAATCTAAGATTAAGCTATGTTACCAAAATCACCGTATACGAATGCACCACTATAGTAGATAGGGAATGCAATACGAGCTTCAACTCTTACAGTAATCAAGTTCTTTTGGAAGTTATCGCTATCCATTTCAGAGAACTGAACAGAGATACCTTGATTTTGCATGATTTGAGCACCCATTGACCAGTCACCTACTAAGAACTTATCAGCAGCGATTGCTGTAGATTGGAACACTGGAATACCTGCAATAGTTAAAGTACCATCAGTTGTAACAACTGTAGAACCTGGAAGACTATAAGCAGCATTTGTATTCTTAGTATTCATGATAGCAGCCCAATCAGTTGGGTTGATCAAGATACCATTAGCAGAATAATCAGCAGTGTATACTTGTGCAATAGCTTGTACTAATTGCTCAACGTCTACAGTAGCAGCACCAGTTGCAGCAGAAGCTACACCAGTAATACCTTGTAAGTTAGGAGCAGTACCATTACCATTCAATAATTGAGCATCTTCAGCTAATAAATACTTCTCTAACAAACGAGCTTGTAAGAAAGAAGTCATTGCAGGAACATCATCCAACATTTGACGAGAGATTCTTACGAAACCAGCGATGTACTGTGCAGGAGCATCAGTCATTGTGATATCAAAATCGATTTGAGCTTTAGCAGAACCTTGAGTTTGAGGAGCTGCATCACCTTCGCCACCTGTTTCTTTAGGGAAAGTAAATAAACCTGTAGATAAATTACCTACTGGTAATAAACTTCTGATATGCACTTTACGAGAAGGTAGAGCATATACTTGTGGAGCATATTCTCTTTGTAAACCACCAGTTAAGTTAACTGCTTCTGTCATGTTTCCTACTGCCTTAGTGTCTAAGATAAAGCCAGAACGCTTCTGCTCACCACGACCTAATTTTGCGATGCTGTCAGCATTCTTATCGATTGCTTCAGCAAGGGATGCGTTGAACCCTTTTGATTGATTTTCATTCATTGTCTTACGATTGTTTTTTGCCTCTAATTTGTCAGCAGCATCTTTTACTACAGCAACTTGAGATTTTAATTCTTCTAATTCTGTTTTTAAGCCATCTACCGCTACTGCGTTATCAGCTTTTAATGTTTCGATAGCACCGTTTACTTCGGTCTTAACGCCTTCGAAAGCACTTTTAATTTCTTCTACCATTAGTTGAAAATTTTAAATGATTTTAAATAATTGTTTACCTCGATTTCAATAGAAACCATCGGGTCTTCCTCTTCTTCCAATGCTTCTACTTCAGGTGTTTCTATTTCACCTTCCATAGATGGTTGCGGTTGTTGTTCAGGGTCGACTGATTCTTCGTCTTCCATTTCAGCAAGATATTGTTGTAATTGTTTAAGTTTAAGTTCTAACAGCTCAAATGTTTCGTCAGTAAAGTGACCGTTTCTTAAAGACTTAATAGTTTTACCCATCTCATCTACAAGAACAGACTTAATCTGACTCTTCACTCCTACTGTTGGTGTATTTGCGTTTGCACCCCACAATACTGAACTACCCTCAAACAATTTAATTTCATTGATTTCGTTATAGCCTGACTTCGCTTGTGACTTGATAGTCTGGAAGCCAATGCTATGTTCTGTGATATGACCTTCTTTATACAACTCGTAAGTATCGTTACCTAATGTTGTATTAGGCATCTTTACTCTAGCCTTTAAACCAAATCCATCTTCCATCATCTCGAATGGTTTAGCAATTGGCTTTTCGGTTGAGTGGTTAAATAAATGCCAAATTCTATTTGTGGCATTAGGTCCGTTTTCCTTTAGGGTTTTAGTGAATGCACCTGGTACAATAACATCGCCATCGCTGTCGACATTACCAAACGCAGAATAGTAGACAGTTATTACTCTGCTACCATCCTCCATATCTACTGGAGCTCCACTTACCGCTTTTTTGTTATAAAAGTTACTCATATTTTTTATTTAAGCTATATAAACTGTGCAGCATCTACAGTTGCAGTTATTTACTGCTAACCCTGCTGCATCATGTGCATATTGCATTTCTATTAGTCCATAATCAGGAGTGTTCACTAGGAATGGTTGATTAACAGGGATTCTTACACCTTTGTTGTCAGGGTTCGTTTGTCTATCTAAATCCTTGTGCCATAATCTTGGCTTACCACTCTTAGCTGGATATTCAGCAGCTATCCATTGTTTAAATACTGGAACACCTGCTAACTTCACCGCACCCATAGCACCTGCACTTAATGCCTGATGGCTTTCAGTTCTTGCTATTAATAAACTCCTTGCGTTATTTATTTTTCCTTCTCTTAGAGTTTGTATTGCCAATGAATTAACTTCATTTTGTGACAATCCATTCTCACGACCAAACTTTATAACACTCGCTAATATACGAGCTATTTCGTTTTCAGTAGTATTCTCTATGCCATACATCTTAGGTCCACTAATCGCAACCCAGTATGATAACATAAAAGCTAACCACTCATCCAAAATGTTTAAAGGGTCAAGGTCAATCTCTTCCGCTTTTTTATTCTTTTCAAACATCTGTTGATATCTCATAGCAGTATAACCGCCAGTTGATTCATACAAAGTTCGTAAAATATTATTAATCTTATCGCCAGTAAAAAATCCTGCACGATTATTAGCCGTTTGTTCTACTCCTAATGCTTCAACCATTTGTGCAGCTTTATCAAAATCAGCTTGTAAAGCCTCTTTTATTTTAGGCTGAAACTCTCTAACTGATTTCCTTGCAATTTTTTGTTGCAAAGCAAATTGCTGTGATGGATAAAGTATTTTTGGCATCTATTTTACAGGAGGCAAATTATAATCACCTTGTTGTTGTGCATCTCTAGGGTCTTGTAACATTGTCAATTCATCAATAGGCAAGTAACCTGCTGGTATAAAGATTTCGTTCATTACTTCATCTTCTACAGTATCATAACGCATAGCTGCTCTCTTCTCGTTTGGAGTAATCCACCATGATTGAGAAAGAATAGCACTAAGCTCTTTCATGTCCTCTTGTAACTCTGGGAATACTGTTAAGTCAAAATCAATATAGTAACCTTGACCAATTTCTTTTGCAAAAAATCTATTGAACGCATCACGAAGAGCTACTAACTCAGGAAGGACTACTTGAGTCAACATTTCCTTTTTAGCTTCCTTCATGTTGTTATAAGTCTTGTTATCAGGGTCATTAAACAACGCAGAATTGACACCGTAAACATTACAAAGTTCTCTAAGTGTAATTTTCTCTGATTCTAACAACTGCAAGTCAACAGGACTTAATCCCATATTAACCCATCCAAGTTTTGCACCTGCAACTAAAATCTGTCCTGCATTCTGTACAATCTTGTTCTTAGTTCCGTACTGATTGTAGAAATCTTCTTTTAGTTTACCTGCTTGTTCTGGACCAAAATCATTTGATTCATCAGCATACAAGATACCTTTAGGTCCTTGATTCTGCAACATACCAACTGAAGTGTCTTTTGCATCGTTGCTACGCTGAACAGTTCTGTAAGCAGCTTGTAAAGGCGATAAGCCGTATAATTGATTACCGTTAGTGTCAAAGTAAGGGTTGAAGTATTTTAGATGGATTACGTCTTTCGCATCTAACTGATCCCACCCAACTAGCGTAAAAGAATAACCTTCAACCCCATTTATTGTACCATCAGAAATAATGGCAACGTATTGAGATGGGAGTGTAACAAGTTCCGCAACCTTACCAGACTCTAGTCTATTTGCCCAGATGTAAGTATTGCCTGTAATTAGTTTATAACCGATTGCACTCTCGATAAATTCAGAGAATGATTGATATTCGTTTGGTTTTTCTAGTAAAGTGTTTAATTCGGAATCAGCAATTTCTGCAACTGCTTTTACACGAACTAACTCTGCTTTTGCTATGTCTGCTGTGCTTGTAGCATTGTCAAGCATTGCTTTGTATCTGTTAAGTTCTTTCTTGTTCTTTATTTGGTAAACATAGAAAGGAACAGTAGATACAGTTTTAGAAATACGTTTTATGATAGCATATACTTCACTATTGTTTTTATAGTCAAGTACAAATTTTTGCTGGTCTAATTCTGGGTAAAGTGTTCTACCAACTAATAAACCTCCTAAATCCGCAAATGGTTTGTTAATATTGTTGAAAGTCACCTTTGGTGCTGCCTTTTGTTTAAAAGGGTTAGCTGCCTTTAGTATGTCCGTTAAATTCACGCTATATATTATTTTTACAAAAGTAACAAATTTTTAGCCTATACTACCCACCCTCTTTTTGGTTTAGCATATTTTGTGTATATGGCATATCTCATAGAGTCCATCAAGTGATCTCGAAACTTCACAGGTTCATCAAGTGTGTTACCATCGCTATCGGTTTTCCACTTGTAGTTTTTAATCTCATC
>Ga0304730_1000494_pt1 | contig 34063 bp, 52 predicted proteins | sample M_130628_MF_Meta_FD_190474 | JGI IMG/M metagenome (GOLD analysis project Ga0304730, IMG submission 190474) | Freshwater microbial communities from Lake Montjoie, Canada to study carbon cycling - M_130628_MF_MetaG (v2) (version 2) | ecosystem: Environmental > Aquatic > Freshwater > Lake | place...
GAAGATGTACTTGCTATTCAAGAAATAGCCAGTCGAGGTGGGGATATTGCCACCAATACCACCGTCCAACACCACATCAGCGTTCATGTACTTGCTTGCAACAAAGCCGAGTTCAGCCATCTTGCTAGAGCCAGGGAAACGCTGGATGTTTTGCAGGGAAGACATAAAGAATCCCCACAGGTTGTTGTCCAACAGAATCAAGTCAACAACATCGCTACCGCGCGAGGTCTTAGCATACAGGCGGTTAAAACCGGTCTGAATGTTAGACGACGATGCGGACACGCCGAGGTCGGTTGAAAAGTCAAACGTCTGATTGCGCCAAAAAGACCATGTGCTGCGATCAATACCGCCGACCACGCCGGTTGCCGGATTAGCGACCACCATAGCTTGCAGACCGGTGATCTGCTTGCCGTTGTTGGCTGTGCCGTCCGAGTAAATACCAGTCGAAATCAAGTTCTCAATCGATGCCTCGGCAACGTCCAAACGTGCGTCAAACAAATCAATGATCTGTTCTTCGCCGCTGTTTTGGAGCATTTCCAAGCCATTGATGGTGACCGCAACAGCGGCCTGCTTGATGGGGAACTGAGCCGCGCTGATAACGTCCGCAGGGCTGATGTCCAAGACTTCAGCGCCCGAGTAGTACATTGCGGTACTGTTTGCTTGGAACGACAATTCTTGCAGAATGGTCGAACCGCCGGTGAACGGCTTGTACCGTCCTTTTTCACGCAGACGGGTCAGCAAAGCATTGTTTTTGGTCACGTTGTCGGCAACTGTGCCGGAACGCGATTCAATGGTCGTTGCCAAAACGTCTGAGTAGTTTGCATTTGCGTATGCCATGACTAACTCCTATTTAACCGAAAGACCGTAGCGCATTGGCTATCACGGCCCGCCGGTCGGTTTGATTGATGACGGGGTTTGCGCTGCCACCAGGTGCGCCGCGCACACTTACCGCCGCTGTTCTTGCTCTCTGCACTTGGGCTTGCGCTTGCGTTGCTTGCTGCTGTTGAGCATACAAACTTTGCGCTAATTGCGGATCAAGCCTCACTGCCGTGTCATATGCCAATTGCAATTTCTCGCGTTCGGACATCTGACTTGTGTCACCCAAAACCTGTGGCGCTTGGAGAAGCTGCAACATCCGGTCGGAGACTGCCTCAAAGTGCAAATTTGCGGGGTCGCTCGCAAACTGCTGGATAACAGAGAGTGCCCTGTTTTCATTTGATTTCTGCGCTTGGTACTGCTGCTGCGTTATGTGTTGCGTCAGTTGCTGTACTTGTTGCGCGAGTTCATTGTAATGCGAATCTTGCTGAATTGGTGCAGTCCCGCCCAAATGTGCAGAAACTTGGTCAATTGGAATCTGAAACTGCTGGATCATGTGGGCCACGGCCTGGCTCTTTTGCGCCGGTGTTCCCGTCCGCAGCAAAGCCGCAGTCTGCAAAAGGGGAGCAATTGCCTGCGCTGGCGTGGTGTTTTCGTTCCGCAGAATCCACTCATAAGGCGCAAATTGCTCGGTAATGGCCCGTGCCTCGGCATCCCGTGTCTTGTACTGGCTGATGCCCTTTTCATAGTCAGCATCGCGCTGGGCAAAGGCTTGCTGAAGTTCGGGCGGTGCTTTTTCCCAATGGTCTTTCAGTTCAAGCCGCAGGGATTTGGGCATATCCACCCGAGGTTTTTCGGGCGTATTCGGTGCTTGGGATTCGTTAGTCGGAAATTTGGGCGCAAATTTGCCTTTTTCACGGGGTTGGCTTGGTTTGCTTTGATTTGCAGGATCAGATGATGTTTTTGCCAATGCCTCGCGAATCGTGTCAGCACGGCTTGGCGGCTCGGCTGGCGGCGTAGATGCCGCAGGCGCTTCGGGTGTTGAAACTAAATCGGTTGTGTCGGGTGCGACAACTTCGTTTTCCATCATTTCATCCTTTTCATTTGGTCGAGGGTCATTTTGATCATTTCCTTGCGCTCAGGCGGCGGTCGGTTATGTAGCCGATTCGCCATCTCCACGTTCAAGTTGCTGCGCTGCACCGGCGCAATGGGTGCGCCTGGGCGGTCAAATTCTTGCACCCGTGCCACTTGTCCACGCAAACGGGCGGTATGTGCTTCTTTTTTCTTTTGCCATTGCGCTTGGGCGTATTTGACATCCGAGTGGCCCATCTCGATGGAATCGGTTGCCTTTAAGTGTTCGCGCCATTGGGCACGGCCCATGATCATCTGTCCATCCGGCGACCGAAAAGGCTCAATGTCGCCAAAAACCATCATGCGGTCGGCAGGCGACCCTTTGCTTTTTTCATACGGCTCAGAGCCGTCACTCGGAAAAACCCATGTTTCTTTCATAGCATTTCCAGTAGTTGTGCGATTTCTTCGTCATCACGCCGCAATCTTATCCGAAATTCAAGCTGCCTTACTTTTTCCATCATGGCAGCATAGTCGATAGGATCACGGGCGGCAATCTCAATGGCTTGAATTGGTGCGCTAGTTATTTCCTCGCGTTCTGCGGGCGGCAAGCCAAACAAGGCTTCGCGCAGTTTTACCTTACGCTGTTTTTCTGCCCGCCTATCAGCGTCCCATTGTTGATCGCGTTTCTTTTCATCGAAGCCAAAATGCCCGCCTAATGGAATTTCTACGGGTACAGGCGGCGTAGTTCCATAAATTGTATTAAACGGAAGTGCGGCAAAGGCTGAAAAGCCAAACATGATTAATTGTTTACCATTTACAACGTACTGTTAGCAATCTACTGCGGCCTCAAACCCAGGCTGGTTTTTTAGGTCAGCGTACAGGCTTGCCATCAGGCTGCCAGCTGGAGTAGGGCAGTAGAACATGGCTTGGGCTACTTCCTGTGCATTAGCCTGCCTAGCGTCTGCATTAGCAGATACCGAAACATGATACTGCACTTGGTTTTTGTTGCCATAGATGTTTGTGATGCGGGCGTAGGCTTCCGAAAAAGGAACGCCAATGCTGCTGGTAGCAATAGAAAGTTTGAGCGCCATGATATTCCTTAGTAAGTCATTTCTGTTGTGCGAACTTGTGCTACCCAGCGAATGGTGGTGGCTGCTTGACCAGTACAGGTAATTGTTAAACAACCTAAAGTCGCATTTGCTGTGACAGCTACAGACCATGTTGCTGCCCCTGCGTCTGCGTACAGTGACGTTACGCTAGGTGTCCCAACAAGAGAAGTAGCCGCAGCATTAGCGCCGCGCTTGATTACGCCCTCAATATACCAACCCTTAGTATCACCAGCACCTGTGACTCCAGCAATTACTTCACCACGAAAATAATACGCTGAGTTGTTGGGTAGTGTTATTTGATTGGTTGTTGCCGCCGCTGAAGAATTAGAAGCTAACACCGTGGCAGTTGCATCTGTTGTTTGTCTGGCAAGAATAAGCGTTGCGAATTGGTTAATACCCAAAGTAGAAGATATTGGGTTAGAGCTTGCTGCGGATACTATATTGCCAGAAATAGAACGAGTAGTGCCATTTGAACCACCTAAAATTACTGAATTATCCCCAGACGCATTGTTAGAAGTCCCTCCTGCAATTATTGCATTATTAGCAAGAATAGCATTACTATTTCCTCCTAAAATTACTGAACTACTAGTACCACTAGCACTAATAGTATTATTATTTCCTACTATAACTGCCGACCTAGTTGCAGCCGCAGTATTAGTATCGCCACCTAAAACTGCTGAACCAACACCAGATGCGGTACTAGAACTTCCTCCAGCAACCATTGCGCTAGTTCCAGAAGCCGTATTAGAACTTCCTCCAGCAACTACAGCATTAGTAGTATTAGCAGTATTACTATTGCCACTTACAACTGCTGAGAAATTTCCAGAAACAGTAGCACCAGTCCCGCCTAAACACCCCGCACTAATTCCAGAAATGGTATTACTGCTGCCACCAACCCCTGCGCCTCCGCTACCTGTAACTGCAACACTAGTGCCGCCTAAAGATACTGAAGACGAATTTGATGCTTGCGTTCCACTTCCTCCGCTAATAACTACCCAATTTGAAAAAACATTAGTAGCGGTTGATAAAGTATTTTGACTTATATAACAAAAAGTAATTGAACCACTTTGACTTAAACTAGCAGCAACAGAATTTAAATTATCTATTATTTGAATAGTTTGATTTGCGCCATTTCCAAGTCTGTCGTTTTTAAACGTAATAGTTTTACCTTGCGACGGGTTTTGCGGCAATGTAACTTGGATAGCCGTTGTAGTTCCACCAGTAGCAAAATATTGAATAGGCGCACAATCGTTTGCTAATGAAATATTAATTGTTCCGGTAAAAACCTTACTGTAATCCCACCATTGAACGGCAGGAGTTTGTGTGGAAGGAAAACCCGTAAACATTAGTAATCTCCACCTACAACTTGTATGCCGTATCCCGCCGCAACCGCAGTGCCAAATGTGTAATAAATTTTGTAGCCAGCGGGCAAAGAAGCATTGATAGGCAAGATGACATCAGGCAATTCTGCTACTTGCGACACTGTAGTTGCTGCTAATGTACGTTCAAAAAACAAAGTGTTGTTTGCCGCAGTTGCTGTGGTTGACCCGTTGTTTAACCATACGCGCATAACTGTAGCTACGTTTGTTCCCAAGGCTCTTACACGCACAAAATCAACTCGTGAACCATTGGTCGCATTGGCTGTAAAGTTTGAGTTGTAACTAGTCCCTGCGGTTAAGTCAGTAGTTGTGTTTGCAGTGACTGCGCCTGTATTGACCCAAGTGATTACTGGAACAAGTGGAAAAACTGGTGATGTGTTCTGTGCCATTTAAAAGCCTCCAAAGGATTGCGCTTGCATTTTAGTGATTGGGAGAGAAGAACCGCTAGATGGCGTTACCCAAGTTGGCGCACTTGTTGCATTGCTCTGTAAAACTTGACCAGCAGTTCCAACTTGCCCATTAAACGCAATTGATCCATTAGTGTTAATGGTCATTGCGTCTGTCGTATTGACAGCGCCATTGGTGATAAAACTGATTTTTTGATTGTCCCAACTACCCATAACCAATGGGCCACCATACGATTCAACAAAACTTGCTAATGGTGTTGAAAATCCATTATTTGGAAATCCCGCAGCCGTATAGCTGTAAGTTGAGTTATTTATGCCCAATTCAGCATATGCCGTATGACCGCCATCATTGACCGCATAGCTTGCATATGATGTGTTGGCTGTGCTTGTGTTTTGTAGGCTGGTGTACAAATAAAGCGGCTCACTTGCGGTAAACGCAGCGATCACGCCGGAATCAGTGTGTACTGTTGCGTTTCCTACATTCAAAGAACCGACATTGGTTACGCCTGATGTGTAAGGTATCAAAACACGATTATTTGCGTCTTGGTTTACTGATTTTTCTGCGGGATAAGAAACAAACACATCTTTTGCGCCAGCCGCAAATGCAATTATGCTACCGGTGCTAGATGAAAGAACCGTATCGCGAGACAACGTGCCCGCTGAATACGTCCCAATGCCTACTTCCCATTGCGAATCCAGCGCAATCGTGTAATAGGTAGTGTTTCCGTTGCCTAACACACTAAATGGCTGAAAGCCAGTAACTGTGCCATCTAGCGTAAGTGTGCCTGATCCCGTTGTCGTGGATGTTTGCCTAATCCGATCCCCAAGGATTAGGCTCATTGGACGGCCTCCACGCCAACCACCATTCCATCAGAACCGCGAATGACCCGCTTAGGTGCGCTCAGTTTTTGCATGGCAGCACCAATGTTTTGCATGGATTCACCGTGCAGATTTGCCATGTTGTCGTGCAAGGCGGTGATCTTATCCATTGCCTGGACAATTGTGCCGCCCAGTTCGTTGGTTATTTGTGCAGCCGCTGCTTCAACGACCGGTAGGTCGATTCCAGGGTTGCTACCAATGCGAGCCACCATGATTTTGGTCGCTGCATCCAGTTCGGCTTTCCATCGTTCATATTCTTCCTTACCAGCCATTTCACGGGCTTTTATCTGCAATTCGTTGTTTTGCTTGGCAGTCTCAAAATCGGCCTTCATCTGCGCCAATTGCATATCGGCTTGTACTTTGGCTTGATGCATCTGAATTTCAAGCTGTGCCTTGCCTTGCTCAATTTGCGCCTGCGCTTGCAATTTCATTTGCTCGGTCTGCGCTTGCGCTTGCATCCGCATCTGTTCTGCTTGCTGGTCAGCTTGAATTTGCATCATCTCAGGTGGCGGGCCAGGCTGCTGTTGCTGTGCCATTGCCGCTTTCTGTTCCAAGGCTTTCATGGCGCGTTCGACTGCGCTTTCCAACCCGCGACCGGCGCGGAATCGGCGCACTAAGAACAGCAGCATTTCAGATGCCATTGGCAAAGTTTCGGGCGCTTGGCTAATCATGGGAATTGCCTCACGCAAGAACAGGCCAATGGCTTGGATGGCCTCTTGTGCGCCTTGTTTCTCGGCTTGTTCATCAATCTGCGCCAAGCTGTCGGCCTCAACCGCAATGTGGAAGTCGCGGATTGTGCTGTTGGACAGCATTTGGATGGCTGCTTGCAGCAATTGCGGGTCTTGCCCATCGGGTGTGTCCATCACGCCGGACATCTGCACAATCAACTCAGGCGGGTAAAACTTGCAAATGACTTGCGCCTTTAGCTTGAAGATGTCAGACGCAAACCGCGCCACATCGCCTTGGCTGCTACGCATCCGCAAGCTGCCAAAATTCGCCTTTAGCTGTTGTGCGCCAAGGGTTTCTTGGGCTTTAGACGCGCCGCGCAGGATGTCCGAAATGCCCATTATTTCGTAGATTGCCTGCTTGACTTGCTCCCGTGCGGCGTACAGTTCCCGCAAAGTGACAATGATGGTCGATGTGTCCATCATGTCGATAGCGCCTTTTAAGCCGCCCTTTTCCGACATTGCCGCCCATGAGGTCACGGGGAACAGTTTGTTGTCCACGCCTTCGGTGAACAGACGGCCCAATTCCTTAAATTCGGCATTAAACACGCCGACCGCTTTACAGGCTTTGGTCAGCAAGTAGATGCGCTGGGTAAGGTTGTCCAGTTCTTGCGCTTGGTCTTCATACTCAGCGTAATCCGGCACGGGGATCATTGTCCCTGTGGTGGTGGTCGCCATCAGCGGGCGCGGGCATGGGAAGAATTCTTCTAGTTCCAGCGGGTCATCGCGCTCATCTAGCGCCTGTGGATAACCTTTGGCAATCCAGCAAACCTTGCCGGTGCGCTTGTTCCAAATCTCAAACACCTTGGCTTTTTTGTCATAGGTGTTGCGGGCGGTCATTGGATTTTTGGCATCCATGTCCGTGTTGCTGCTGTCTAGGCCCACGTTTTTAAAGACATCGCCAAAACGCTCAATGCCCTCATCTTTGGTCATGTAGACGGCGCGGGACACCCACCAAACTTCGTCCCATGTGCGGGCTGGGCTATGCAAGAAGTCTGTCCAATAAACGTAATCGATGGGACTATGCGCCGCATCAATGCGCTCGGTTGGTTCTTCTTGCGTGTTGTAAACCTGTGCCTTGCCTGGCTCTTCCATCATGGCTTCGCCCATTTCGGGTTGCTCATTGACAATCACCGGCTCATAACGAATCCACGCCGTACCGCGACCAGGCAGCAATCGGTCTTCTACCGCGCCACGCATGGCATGGTCAAAGTCGCCAAATTGGGTTGTTTCATACTCCATGACCCGTTCCAGCATCGTGGATGCCAGCCGACCAACAGGGTCTTGATCCATGTAGCGTCTAGAAACTTCGGGCTTGGCCTGCCTGCCATACAGCGCAGGAAACAATACTTGGATGTTTGACCACAGAATGTTGTAGCGCACACGGGGCATTTCTACCGCATCGCGCTCATCCCGATAGCGTTTAACGATCTTATGACCGCGCTTTTCCCACTTTTCAAAGACCTTTTGGGCGGCCTCTATTTGGTCGTGCCAATACGGGCCAGGGTCATCGCCCTCGTATGCACCCATTTCTTGGTAGGCCATCAGTTACCCGATGCAAAGAAGAATGTTACATCTAGCGTGCCGCCCTCAGTAAAGTAAAGGCTTGATCCGATGTTTGCAGGAAACCGATGGAATCCAATGGCGGGTGTGATTGTGCCCGACACAACCGTACCGCTTGCGCCGCCATCAGTCAGCACCATAGTGCCTGCGGTGGTGCTGTTGACGTAAAAGCCAATCAGTTGGCATGGGCCGGTAGATACCGCCCCTGTTGCCGTCATGTTTTTATACGCACCTACTTCTGCTACTGGCTGGCTCATATTCGTTCTCCACGATGGTGTTGCGTGTCATATTCCCACAACTCATCAAGCGTGATGGTTTGCAGGGTCTTACCCTTGGGCGGCGTTTGATCTCGCGCCTCTTGCCTATAGGCGACTGCCAACATTCTAAAGGCATCCGCTGGGTGTGAACACCAATCATGGCGGGGATTTTGTCGAAATGCCTTTTTGTCCTCGTCGTATTCCCGCTGATATTGGCGCAATGCTTCCAGCCCATCCTCACAGCTTGGGTCGAAATAGCACCGTGGCAGCACCATCCTGACCGCCTGGATGCCGTCTTGAATGCCAATCTCAGGCACGATTGCCAGCTTACTCATGCCGCCTAGGTGCGCCGCAAGTTGTTCAACAATGGATTTGCCGCCTGATGCCAGCGTCTTAGCCCGTGCGTCATGCGGTAGGTAGTGCTTGGTGTACCGGTAGCCCTTGTCGATCACCACTTGGGCTATGTCCTCAATGCCTGCGCCGCTGACGGCGTAATAGTCCATGACCCTGATTTCGCCTCGGATCACTTGATAGAACCAAATGGCGGTATCGTCCCGATAGCCCAAGTCCCAGGCGGTGTATACCGGCGCATCAGGATCAAACGGCAATTCCCTTATCCGGCCTTCGTCCTGCGCCAAACGCATCTCCTGTCCATAGTAGGACCCTAAGATACTTGCATCAAAACTGCACTCGTACTCCTGATCGTACTGATCAATGCTTAATTGTTCCCGTGCCGCTACCAATTCGGATTCGGGCAGGATTTTGCTTACAGATGCCGGTAGCCGCAGCAAAAACCAATCCGGCGTGTTTTGGCTGACTTTGTAAATGTCGTGAAACTGGTTTTTACCCTTGGGTGTACCGCCAAACACTGCCCAACCCAGCCGGTCGGACAACGTAGGCCGGATCACATTACCCCACACGCTAGGCTTAAAATCGCCATATTCGTCAAGGTATACGCCGTTAAAGCCTAGGCCACGCATAGCGTCAGCGTTGTCTGAGCCAAACAACATGATCTTTGCGCCATTAATCAGTTCCACCATCAGGTCGGCTTCGTTTGTGTTTTTGGTGATTGGCGCAGCGTAATGCTTAAGGTAGTCCCATGCCACCCGCTTGGCCTGGCTGCGGAACGGGGCAATGTAAGCATATTGGGCGCTGCGGTTGCCTTCTGTAATTGCCCGTTTAATCACATCGTTGATTGCCGCCACGGTCTTACCGGCCCTTCGGTGGGCTACCAAACATGACCATCGGGTCGTGCGCTCATGGAACGGCATAAATGCGTTCCTGGGGCTATACGGCAGGATTATTTCCCTGCTGCCCATTTGATCACCAAGTCATTGCCGTCAGCGCCGGTGATTTCCTGCTTGACCGTCTCAGCCCAGCGCATTTGCGTTTTTGTCCACCATATCAGCGCCGTTGTGTCCCCACTGGTGGCCTTGCTAAACAGCGTTTTGGCAATCTGCCCGTTGGCTTTGGCCTTGCCTAAGTCCAATTCGGCGCGGTAATACTTACGCAGGGTCTTATCGTCTATGCCCACCAAAATGGCAATTTGTTCGTGAGGCAAGCCCAATCCGCTGGTGCTTTCGACCATCCTGCGGTTTTCATCGGTTGGCTTGTGAGCCTCTTGAGCAATGATTGGCATTTTTTAGAGGGGAACTCGGTTAAGCTGGCTGAACATTCTCGGACAATAACACAGCCGTCTTGCCTGTGAAGTCTTCCCAGCGCTTTACGATCACATCGCAATATTTGGGGTCTAGCTCCATAAGCCTAGCATGGCGGTTTTGCTTTTCGCAGGCAATCATAGTGCTGCCGCTACCACCAAACAAATCCAGCACAATACCGTTAATTGCGCTTCCATCAAGTACCGCTTTTTCAACTAATTCAACAGGCTTCATGGTAGGGTGTAAATCGTTTTTAGCTGTTCGTTTGATTCGCCAAATGTCCATCCCATTTTTACCGCCATAAAATTTATGATTGTTCACCCACCCATAAAACATAGGCTCATACATGCTCATGTAATCACTATTACTAAGTGTGTGATTGCCTTTATCCCAAATTACCAATGAACGGCATTTAAGACCCGTTCGATCCATACTTGCAAAATACTTGTTAATGCCTAAACGGTAAAAGGTTATGTAAAACGCACCGTCAACTTTAGATGTAATTACGCTGTTGATAGCGTCCAAAAAGTTGTTGCCATCCTCTTCCGACATTTTGTCGTTCTTGATACCGCCATGTTTTGAATTAAACGATTTACTACCGTCCGCATGGATGCCACCAGTAAAGTCCATCAAATATGGAGGATCGGTAAAGATCATGTTAGCCGTTTCAGGCATCAATTTATCCACAGCATCGATGCTGGTAGAGTCGCCGCACATTAGCCGGTGGTTGCCTAGCTGGTAAATGTCGCCCAGCTTAGTTTTTGGCTCTTCCGGCACATCAGGCACGGCATCTTCATCAGTTAAGCCCTGCACTATTTCCGGCTCAAGCAATGCGTTTAATTCTTTTGGGTCAAACCCCAGCAGTTCTAGCGCAAAGCCGTCTGCCAGCAAGTCGTTTAACTCAATGGTAAGCATCTCATTGTCCCAACCTGCGTTCAGCGCCAGGCGGTTGTCGGCAATGATGTAAGCCCGCTTTTGCGTCTCAGTCAAGTCTGCCAGTTCAATGGTGGGCACTTCCTTGTAACCCAGCTTACGCGCCGCCATGAGCCGCCCGTGGCCCGCAATGATGCCGTTATCCCCGTCCACCAAAATAGGGTTTGTCCAGCCAAATTCCTTAATGCTTGCCGCGATTTGCGCTACTTGTGCGTCCGAATGGGTGCGGCTGTTCTTTACATAAGGAATAAGGCTGTCAACCTTTTTTTGCGTGATTTTCAATTGCTTATTTCTTTCATGTTGATCAATCCGTTCAAAAGACGGCTTTTGGTATTAAGCCAAGGTTTACTGTAATCACAATCGGCGTAGTGGTCAAATTCCGGTATGCCCAGCGTGTAGTGTGCAATCTTTGTTCGCAAATGGTCGTGTTCACCTACCAGCACGTTCCATTCCCTTGGCAATTCGCCAATCAATGAGTCGGGCAGCCATTGAAATCGGTGCAGTTCTTCGCCTGTGGATTCTTCAATGAATTCGGGTGTCAGCACCCTGTTACGGCTATGTTCGCAGTTCCACAACACCACGCTTGACCAGTTTTTCCTTGGGTAGTCGCCATTTCGGGCTTCCATTGGTGTGCCGATGTACTTTCTTGGGTGTTTGGTCTGATAGTCATGTTTGACCACTTGGACGGCATAGCGCGGGTCAAACAAGCTTTCTAGGTCTTCAATGTCTGCCAGCATGAGCATATCGCTGCCATCCAAAAATATGGCTTTGCCTTGGTATCCGCACAGAAATGGGACTAGAAACCGCTGATAAGTGAATGCGTTTGTGCCATCCCGCTGCTTGCCGGATAGGGGCGTAATGCTGACCAGCCTCTTGGTGCGCTCTATGACCGATTGGCAGAATACATGGTATCCCACGGCTTCCCGCGGGTCGTATCCTGCAAATATGCGGATCATTTGAGGGTTAGCTTGTAAATCGTAGAGTCCACCAGCGCGGCAATTTCGTCCACGATGTTTTGCAATTGGCTGTCATCCGGCAGGGCCACGCGATTCTTCTCAATAAACGCCTTCATGCTTGCCATGTACTTTTGCGGGTCTTTGGCGTTGTGGAAGTTCTCGGGATAATCTTTGATTTTTTCATACCCGCCGTTGTATGCCTCGGCAAACTGGTCGGTCAGTTCAATGATTTCGGTGTAGTACGCGCCCAATGCCATATGCACCGCAAAACTGTCGGTTGCCAAATGCATGAAATGGGTGACCGTGCCGCTGTGCAGCATGGTCGAAATGAAATCCGCAACATTCTTTTTCATAGCGCCACCTCTAAAGCCCCATTGTAAGGCAATGGTACGTCTTTAGGCCACCGCCCTGAGCTGGTTAATGCGTCCACCGTTTTTTGGTGCGCCTGATTCCATAGCTGCTGGCGCTCATTTTTGTCCAAATTTGCGCCTTGGTCAATCTCAAAATGGCAATGTAAGCACAGCGCAGCCACCAAATTATCGTCTGCTTTGATGCTCCGACCCTTGCCGCCGCCCCAATTTGTGTGTGCGGCCTGCACCATGTTGCCCGATCCGCAATGTTGACAATCAAGGCTTGCCACTAATTTCAGCAGTTTTTTGCTTCTGACGTATTCGTGTTTTTTCAGCAATTACAGTCTCCAAGGTTGTAAATCGGTGCATATTGGCGCACTCAATCCTGCGGCGGCGGGCGTTGCCAGCTTCCAATCGCGTCTCTTTCACGATTGTCCATGACCCGCACTCAGGACATCTAATCATCGACAAAAGCGCGAAATTTCACGCCTTGTTGTGTGCCAAAGGCTGTGGATAACTCTATTAGTTCGGTCATTTCGGGCACGGTCATTTTGCTAGTACGCGCACCAATCACGACAAAACCGCCTTCAATGCCAGGCACAACCTTTTGTTTTTTAAGCGCGGCGGTCAAAACATCTTTCCATTCATCTTTTGTCAGCTTAACACCGTACCACACCACTTGCTGGGCTATATCTTCAAGGTTTGCCCACATCATGCGGTTTTGGTTAAGGCTTCGCATCTAAGCCCCTAATCATGTCTAAAGCCGCCTGTGGGCTGTCAACCCTGCACAGCGTACCACCGGCCCAATTTTGAAAAAAGTCGGCTTGTAGGCCCGTTAAACGCTTTTTAGAGGTGGTTTTGACTTCCATCAAGAAAGTGTGCCCTTTGTATCCAACCAAAATGTCAACCGGCAAACCAATAATCCACACATAAGCGCCTTCTGCCCGCAGCGCGGCAACAATGGCCTGTTGATTTGCGTCAACCCTTGCGGCGTGTCTCATGCTTTTTCTTTCACCTTTGCAATCAGTTCGGCAATCCTAGCCTTGTTCTTTGCCCGTTGCTCTGCGGTCAGTTCGTTGCCCAACCGTAGCACCGGCGGCTCAACATAGCTTCGGCGCAACAAATTAATCCATTGCGGCAGGGTAGGCGGGTCTTCCGGCAAGTTCTCCAATGCCCGCTTTATCGTTGCCGCGCTGAAACCCGCCATCTTGTCAGCCCAATGATTCATGGCATTCATCACACCGGCATCCGACCCGTCCGGCAGCGTCTGACCGGTCTTCCACATATTCATAAACCGAGTCCCGTAATGGCCTTGCAGCGCCGCAAACAAACGCTGAATCCAGCCGTCAGGTAATTTTGAGGACATTGAAGTTCCTTTCGTCACCAAAAATGGCCCTGGCTGCGCCCATGTTCTTGTCTTGATGGACATGAGACTGCATCCATTCGGCCTTAAAGCCCGTCCAGCCCCGTTCACAGCACGTTTCGAGGGCGGTCTGTAGGCTGACCCTTGCTTTGTCCGCTTCGCGCTGTATGCCGTCAATGGCTGTTTGGGTGACCGCCGCCTTTTTTGCTTTTCTTAATTTCAACCAATCCTGCCAAACCATCACCGTCACGCCCTCGGGCGGGGCGACTGTATTCTTCTTGGGTAATGTGTCTTGTGTCTTGTGTAATGTGTCTTGTGTAGCATTGCTATCGGATTGCGTTCGCTTTGCGTTCGCATCCCATCTTGCCTTTGCACTAGCACGGGCCTTGCTGCTTTTCTCGCCAACCCTGTCCATTTCCAACAAAACGCGACTAGAAATCCACCCGCTTTCGGTCTTTTTGAAATACTCTCGCAATACAACCGCAATGCAATCGCTATGCGTTCGCATCCTAACCAATCGGGCAATTTCTTCAGAATCTATAGGCAACGGTTTTTCGTGGAGATAGCACCAATCAAGCATTCGGCGGTAAGCCAAATCTTCTAGGTCTGTGAGGTGAGCCGTATGGCTCTGATAGTCACCAATGTTGAATTGGTAGTAATGCATTGTCTAACCTTTATCACGGTTGTTATCACAAAAAGAAGCTCCGGCAGGACGGTGATAAGTCGTCTTTTCCCCCGCTAAAGGTAGCCGTGCCCAAATCCTAAATCAAAACCACTCAGGGCGCAAGTCTTTCGCCTGCCACAACCGCGCCTTGGGCACAACCTTCCATTGGCTAATAGCTGCCAGGCTGATGCCCAACAGTTCAGCCAGCGCCTTGCGTGAGCCTGCTTTGTCAATAAGTTCCTGTTTGGTCATCTTGCGATTGTAAGCTAACTTACTGGCATAAAACATAGGGTTTGCCCTAATGAATTTCGCAATGTAAGTTGGCTTACTAGTTGTTAAGCTGGCTTACAATACACCTAACCCGCAACAATCCGTAGCGGTCTTTTTAGGAAATCAAAATGCAAACAGGAACATCATATTGGGCTATTCAAATCAACTCGTATAAGTTGGAACAGCAAAAAATGCCTAAACCAGAATACTTCAAGCTAGTAAAGCAATTGCAATTTGACCTTAAACATTACGCCAAGGATAGGCTGAAATTTAAGACAGAAGCAGAAGCCATTGAAGTGTTTGGTAAGTTGCCTAAATTTATTCAAGATGCCGCACGAATTTCTGAGTTAACTCCGGTCTACGGGATTCTTTAATCAATGATGGGGCTTTGTCCCCATTGTTTTTATTAATTTCTAAGGAAAATCAAATGACACACGAAACTTGGGACAACATCATTACAACGGCATCCATTGCCATTATTAGCTACACCATTGGCTACTTTGTTGGTGGTGGCGTATGACCCTAACCAAATACACATATGAGAACGCAGAGTTTGAAATTGCCTATGACGTTATCAAATGTGATGACCCTAGAAAAAAATGGGTCAGCATTTGGTCAATCACGCATAACGGTGTTGAATTCTTTGACATTTTGGGTAAAGACTTGATCAAGCATTTGGAAGAGCAACTTGACAAAACACTGGAGAACTAAATGGCTATTGTTAACAGCACACACGAAGTTGAGTGGGACAGGATGGGCAACGGCGAATTTGCCAAGCTGCTTGTTGAATACGAATGGAACACCGAAACCGATTCACTGGTGATCTGTTCTGTGGTCTATGAGGGCTTGGAATGGATCGACTATCTCAATGCAGCAACCCGCAATTACTTGCGCCAGTACATGAAAGAAAGGCTTGAAAAATGAATTCCGCTGAAATTATCAAAAATTGTGAAGACCGCGCCAATGCTTACAGCACCGACCGTTGCGATCGGCTGGCTTACGAAGTCGGTTGCCTGCGGGCGCAAGTGCGGCATCTCTGCCAAGAAATGGAATACGCTGTGGAAGAAATTGGCAACATTGAAAAGATGCTGATGGGAGAACGCGCATGAAATACTTACTATGCCTAGCGTTGGTAGGCTGCGCCAGCGAACCGCCCATGACCGAACAGCAATTGGTAATGGACAAGAAAATTCAATCAATGGGCCGGTCTGAGGTCATTGATGCTGTCAAACAATGTGAGACATCCGGCTTGCGGGCAATCACGGTATTTGGCAAGCGAAAAATAAATGGCTACACCGCCGAAACCATTGTCGATGTAACGTGTGGCCCGAGGTACTACTGATGCAAACCGATTTTGACCAACCCCTTGAAGATTACGAATGCCCCGAATGCGGCAGAGATTGCGGAGATTTAGGCAGACACGCCTTTGACGATGTGACCGTTATTTGGTACTTTACTTGTGAACATTGTGGAATTGATTTTGGAGGTGACCTATGAAAAATATTGCATCAGCTTTGGTACGCGCCCAGCGTGGATTTGCTCCGGCGTTAAAAACGTCCACAAACCCGCATTTCCGGTCTAAGTACGTTGACCTTGCCGGTTGCATTGAAGCCGTTGTAGATGCCTTAAATGCCGCAGGAATAGCCCTTATCCAGCGCACATCTGAGGACAGCACCGGCGTTACCGTGGAAACGGTGTTTGTGCATGAATCAGGCGAAATGATGGAATGCGGCAAACTGCACGTTCCTGCCAGCAAACAAGACGCGCAGGGCTACGGCTCGGCATTGACTTACGCCAGGCGCTACAGCCTCATGGCGGCGGCTGGCATAGCGCCCGAAGATGATGATGGCAATGCGGCATCTAGAACGCTAACTCCAAAAGTGTCAGCGACCAAGACTGACCTTGTGCCGCCTAACCGCATGGCAATTGTTGCAGACGTTGCAGCAGCCATTGATGAGCGCATGAGCGCCAATGACCTAATCGGTGCGTTTGAAGAATATTTATGCATAACCGATGTGGAAGAAAAAACAGCTTTGTGGGGAATGCTTGACAGCAAAACCCGCAGCAGCATTAAAAAACACGCCGAATCACTAAAAGGGTAATCATGTCAAAAACCAAAATGGAAGTCACTTGTATCGTCGGCAGTTACACCAATGCCGATGGTCAACAGAAAAACCGCTACCAGCGCATTGGGTCAATCATCCAAACGCATAAGGGCGAAATGCTCAAGCTGGATGTGATCCCATTGAAAGATGGCGGTTGGGACGGCTGGGCATTTTTGAATGAGCCACGCCCACGCGAGGACAAGTATCAAGGTTTGCCAAAGGACAACGACGATGACTCAGACATTCCGTTCTAGAAACACCGATCCGATAACAAGCCACATGGCGGCGGCGCAAGCCGATGACCTTGCCAAAGATCACGCCATCATCATTGTTGATTGCTTGCAAAAATACGGGGCACTTGGCAAGGACGGCATCATGCTGCTGTGCAAGCTGGACAAGAATCAGATTAGCCGCCGGTTGCCCGAACTAGAGCGCCAGGGGCTGATTAAACAAACGGGCCAGTTGGTCAAATCAACATCAAACCGGCTTGAACGTGAATGGGCATTCCAACCACAACAAAGGTCATTGATATGAGATTTATAGAAACCATCTTTGCCTTGATTGGCGTGTGTGCAACCGTTACGGTAGTGTTTTTCTACATTGGTTACACCATCTACAACCCGCCGTGCAACAGCCCGCTGGCGGTCTTTGCGAGGGCTTGCAAATGAACGACGATGATGATTTTTTTATTGACGCGCTGAAAACCTTGCTTGGGGTTGTTTTTGTGGTGCTAATTGCGGTCACCGTTGGCCTTGTTGTGTGGGAGTTGATGGCATGATTCAAGTTATTTTTGTCCCCATCTTGTTTGTCTGCATGAACGGTAATTGCGAATTTATGCAAGCGCAAAACTGGTACAAATCCGAACAGCAATGCCGTGTTGCGGTAGATGCTCAAAAAGAAAATTTGCAAAGGATGGCGCTCAAAGGCAACAGCATGATCACGTTGCTTGAGGGCACTTGCATTGTTTTAAAGAATGGAATGCTATGACCGGATTTGATTCAAAACGTAGCGCGTCTTTTGACAAAGATGCGTTGTTTCAAAAATTTGAATTGGCACAGTCAACGCAGGAGCCGATAGCCCGTGTAACTGGAATGTCTTTTGGTAGGTTTATTGTTGAACCTTTAAATCCCGCAATGGTTTTGCCCATTGGTATGGCCCTTTATTCTTCACCACAGGAAAACACGTGAGTTACATTGTTGCGGCATTGCCGCCATTAAAATGCTTTGTGCGGCGTGAGTTTTTGTATAACTTCACCAAGGGCCACGGCGAACTAGAGCCAGCGATTTGGGTCAGCATCAAAGCCTTGCGCGGGCAAGTGTTTCGCATTGAATCGCTGTTGCCAGCTTACGGTGCGTTGTACGACAAGCTGCCAATCCATGCCTATGTGTGGAAAACAGATCACGGCAATTTGCCCATTGATTTCCTACAGCTATGGGATTGCATGGGCTACCGTTTCACGGTTGTGGAAAAGATTGCCTTGCGTAATCTAGGCGTGAAATTCCTTGGCAAAGACAAGCAATGGCATCACGGTCATTACTTGTTTACCGTGGATTTTTGCGCTGACGGGCAAGACCTAGATACCGGCTTTACTGAACAGGCAGAAGAACACAAATCGTTCAATTTCATGCGCCTTGAAAACGGGCAATTTGCTTGTCAGCCAAACAACCGGTGTTTGTGGTATGACCAAAGCCTTGTGCCCACAGAAACAAAGTTTCCTGACTTCCAGGCCGCACAAACTTTTTGGTCGGTCGATGGCACACGCAAATGGTCAGCAGGCGACGATTGGTTTTACGACATCAAAGAAAAAACAAATTAAGCCAGCATGGAATCCGCGCCTGATTTAACGTGATCCACTCGGGCCAACCAGCCTTTGAGAAATTTCTGCTGGCTCGGGTTGTTGATTGCAAGACCTTTGTAAAAGCCTTGCTTTTGTTCAGCAAAATTAGCAAGTAGCCTTTGTTTGTTGGTGACGGCAACTTTGCCCAATGTGCCGCTACCAATTACGCCGTCATCCACCGCCCCTACAGCCCGCTGGAGGAATTTGGCGGCTCGGCTGACCCCTGCGTTCACCGCAAAGTCAAAAACGCTGTAATCGACCGCTAGAGGCAGATCGTCGCCCTTTACCTTGTCCCAATACATGGCGCGGTAAAACGGTTTGACGGTTTCCTTTGTCAGCGCCTTCATTTCGCCTGGTTTAATTTCGCGCCCAAGGTATTCACCCCATGCGCCAATGGTTACGCCAAAGTTGGTTTCGCCGCCACGGTCATCAGGGTCGTTGACATAGCCGCCTTCAGCCTTGATGACGCGCTCAAACGATGCATCAAAATTTTCTTTCATTTGGCAGCAACCCCGTTGATTTTTTCAGCAGTTCGAAGACCGCCAAGGCCAAGCATTCCAAGCAAAAGCGGCATGATTGTTCCGGTGTCCATTACGGGAAATTTGACCGGATGCCCGTAAAGCATTGAACCCCATTCAGCCAATGGGCCAATAACAAACTGCACGGCAAAGCCTGCACCACAGACCCAGCCAATGCCTGGTCGCCAGCCGCTGACAAACACCGATGGATTTGCAGCCTCTACCTTGTTGATGTCAAGTTGGCCCGCAATCATTGCCAATTCTCCGGATTGCTGTAGCTTAAAAAGTTCCAATTTGGCGGCAGCGGCTTGTGCAGGATCAGGCCACAGCCGATCCATGACTTTGCCACCAATGTCAAGAAGTGCGGATACGGGATCAAGTGCCATTTGTTTCTCCTACTTTGATTTCGTCCATGTGGCTACCGACCTTTAGGCCAGACAACCAGCCAATGAGTCCACCGACAATTGTTTGAAAAGCAGGGCCAATGATTTCAAAAATCTTGGTGTTGTCCACTTCCTTGACAAACAGCCCGTGGACTAGCGCACCAATAAGAACAACAACCACAGAGCAAAGGGTTGCGGTCACCATCATGGTCACCCAATAAATCAACCGGTCTTTAGCATCCATCATTTTGCCCTTTCATGCAATTGCTCAATTCTTGCCCGAATTTTCATGCTGTCCGATGACCCCATAAGAGTCGGCAAATTTGCGTAGATCAAGGTCAGTTGCTGTTTATTGCAAGCTGGCCCTGATGCATCCAACCAATCCCACGCCTTGTCTGCGCGTTCTTTTGGATCATTGGTTGAGTACATAAGGTTTACAAATTCAGAAACGCTGCACTCACGTTTAACCGTTGCGCCGTACACAAAGGCGGCAACCAAAAGGATGACAACACCACGCATTCATTTGTCAGCTTTTGCGTCTAGTCGGTCAAAGATGCGCTCTAGGGTTGCGTCGATCTTGTCAAACCGGCTTTCAATGTCTGTCTTTGAAACGTAGTTTTTGGGCAAGTCAATCTCAATGGCCTTAATGTCAGCTTTGAGGGCTTTTACCGAGTCCCATATTTCTTTGCACCACCAGCCGATGGCAACAAGCAATATGCCAGCGACAAAGTTGAACATTGCTTGGTATTCCATGATTAGCCTTTAGGGTATTTGTTTTTGACTGCCAAACAATCGGCAATGTACTTGTCGATTTGCGCTTGGTCGCCCTTAACTACACCATCTAAGTAATCTGTTGCGGGTGGGTACTCTGCTGCACGTTTCTGAGCATAGGTTTGGGCATTGAACTGAGCCGTCTGTATAGCTGCACGGATAGTGTTGGCTTCTGAATCAGTTATTTGCGTAAAACCTTGCGGCAAATATTGTGCTTCTTCGTCAACTGAATCCAGCCAACGAACTTCAGTCTGTGCAATGTTTGTGTAATGCGGCATTTTTAATCCTTAACGAAGTTCTATCCAATAGGTAATCCCGCCGCCAGTAGTGCTGTAAGTGCTGCCCACTGGAACAATTAAATTTATTGCGCTAGTGCTTGTATTTCCGTTTACCGAAGCAACTACTTGAAATGCTACCCCATCTATTGTCGGGGTTACGTTAGACGAATTGATGTCTACATGCCAAAAAATTGGTTTGCCTGTGCTGTTGGTGTAAGTCGTGTTAACTGCTCTACTAGCGGTCACGTTTTGCCAAGTCTGCCCAACGCCAATGCTAACGGGGGCTGTACTTGCCCAAGTTGTTCCATTGCTGGTAAGCAGATTACCTGAAGTACTAGGTGCAATAGCTTGTAGTGCACTTGTGCCGTTACCAAGCAAGACATTGTTGGCTGTTAACGTAGTAGAACCAGTGCCGCCATTTGCTACCGCAACAGTTCCAGTGACATTTGATGCCGTCCCCGTTGTGTTTTGATTTAGCGTAGGAAACGTGCAATTAGTCAACGTGCCGCTAGTAGGAGTGCCCAAGATGGGAGTGACCAAGGTTGGGCTGGTTGCAAGTACGTTGTTGCCTGTGCCCGTGTTTGTGACGCTGACTAAATTTTTGGATGCATCGGTTGCAACCGCGCTAGATGCTGTCAGCGCAGAAAAGATCGGCGTTGCGCTAAATGTTGCCGCGCCAGTAACGCCCAATGTGCCCACAACAGTAGCGTTTGTGCCGACATAAAGCGCCTTGGTAATACCTACCCCGCCAGCGGTATAAATTGAACCCGAAGAACCGTTTGTGGTGTCTGTGGCAAGGCTTGAATTGATGCCTTGGGAAAACGGGATTCGCACGGTGGTTGTTGTTTGCCCGTCTTTTGTGATTGCAGTGGTCAAACCCGTGGCTAAATCTGATGTTAAAGCGTTAAAAGCAGTACTGCTGATAACCGTGCCGGTCACCACGGGCTGACCCGAGGTGTTGATCTGAAATGTGCCGGAGCCGTTGTAACTCATGGTTTCACCTTTGTTGCTGTGCTAGTGCTTCTTGATTTAGGCGCAGCCATTCATCAAGTCCGCTTTGTTGGTTGCCCAATTGATTGGCAGCTAATGCTGCTTGTTTCAATTCTTGATTAGTGCGTAATTGATTTGCCATTGTTGCTGCACCGGCTGGCCTAGAAGTTAAAGCCGAAGCCATTAGCCGTTGTCCTGGCGCAGAATATAACGCAGGGCCAGCAAGCAATCCACCAGCAATAACGGGGTATCCAGCGCCTGCTGCGCCGCCTGATGCAATTAGTGCTGCCAATGACCGATAAGGTGTACCGGAGTCTGGCAACTTGTTGCCCAATACGGTTTTGCCTGTTTCAGATAAATCTTGCATTAGCGCTTCGCCTGTAGCAAATTTTGATTTGTCCTTGCTGCGATCCATAGCTCGTACCGCGCTTTGCAATTGGGCCGGCGAAAAAACACCTTCTTCAGCACCAGTTAAACCGGCAGCTTTCTCCACTCGTTTGAAGTTAGCGTATCCGGTGTCAATTGCTTTCAACTCTTTTGAAAATTGAGGATTGTTTCGAATAACTAATTGACGGACTTGGTCTTGCGCTTCTTTTAAGGCATCACCAATCAACCGCTGATCTGCATCTGTTGATACGCCCAAACGATTGATTGTTTCTCGCAAATCACTTTGCACTTGTTTTAAGGTTTGCCCTGTGATAGCGCCTTGTCCTTGAAATTTATTTAGTACGTTGCCGTCTATCCATTTGTTAAAAAAGTCTTTAGAAGCCTGATTGATTGCTCCACCATCTACCATGTTTCTTAAATTAGCAATTTCAGTCTGAAACGGTGTGTCTTGCACAACCGTCATCTTGGGCAACAACTTTCCATACGCATCATCTAGCTTGTCAGAAACAAATTGCACTGCTTCGCGACCAGTAGTGCCTGATGGCAATGATGCACCAATTGGTTTTAATGCTCGATTGAAAGCGGCAGTGCTTAATTGCTCAACTGCTCTGCCTTGCGCCGATTTGATGTAATCACCAATCACGGGGATGCTAGTCAGACCTTCCTCAAAACGCTTATAGCCACCACCAAGAATTTGGCCTGTAGTAGGCGTTACGCCTTCATTCATCAACGCCCTGACGCTAGGGTCAACAGTTGGGCTAACCATTGCCGCAGCGGGACGAGTAAGCATATTGATGGGGTTAGTAAGTTCGCCGCCCTTAATTAAAGCATTAGCAAGTTGTTGTGCTTTAGCGCCTTTTGTTCCTGCTCTCAAAGCAGCACCACCACCGCCCAACACCGTAGAAACATCGCCCACAATACGAAACGGGTCTTCTTCCATCATTTTTTGAAAGCCTGCGCCTGTGCCGTAAGTTTTTGCGTAGTCTTCGCCAATTGCACCCGCAACAGTTTGCGCTCTTTGCAATGCCGCTGGATTGCCTAACGGGTTGTACGGTGATGTTTCAATAGCCGTTAAACCGCGTTGCACTGATCCTGGCAATGCTTTGTACACACCGCCCGCCACAATGTCGCCAATACCTTGCGCGGTTTGCACAGGGCTTGATATGGCTTTTACTAGCCCACCAATAGTGTTTTCGTACAAGCTAGGTAATGCGCTTTCAACTGTTTTGCTGAATTCATAGCTTGCGGGTTGTGCTGCTGTTGCACGGGCGGCAGGCATACCCTCACTGGTTGGCGTTGCTTGCAAACCTTCTGCGGTTTTAGCCTCTTGGTAAGCCTTTGCTACTGTTTCAAAATCAGGCGTGCCTTGCTTGTCTTGGTTGGCGACAATCCAATTGGCGTAGTCTTCAGCTTTTGCCATGCTACCTCCGGCCTTTGTTTATGATTGCATCTGCTGCACTCATTGCAGAACTACCACCAACAGCAGCAGCGGGTGCAGCGGGAATTAATTGCGCTGCGCGGCCTGCTGCAATTTTTGCTGCATTAATCACATTGTCCAATCGTTTTTGTTTATCCAAAATTTGATTGGGCTTATCCCCAATTTGTGGAAAATAAGCCTCACGATAACCTTCTAATTGCTCTCTGGTATATGCGGCTCCAGTGCCTAACGTCAATGCTGCATCAAGAATGTCAAGTTGTGCAGACTGCACTCGTTGCCGTGCTTCTGGCGTTAAAGTGTTTGCCAAAGGAGTTGACAGTTTTGCAACTGCTGAAGCAAATAATCCAGGTTTAGCTGCGTTAGGATCAGCAACCAATGCGTCTGTCAATTGAGATTGCGAAAATTGTAACCGTTGCAACAATGTTGCGGCCTTACGTTCACTTTCACTTGCTGCGCCTTCTTTGGTGGAATTAGCAGGCGTTAAACTTTCCTTGATAGCCCGTGCTTGCGTTACAAGAATGACTCGCTTACCAGCGGGATCAGTTGGGTCTATAACGCTAATTGAGCCAGTTGGCACTTTGTCGCCGCCTGCGCCACCTTCAGAGGCTTTTTTCACTGGAACCAAATCACTATATTTGCCGCTTGCAACAAATTTTTCTATGGAGGCGGGCGTAAAGTCATTTGGGTTGACATTGCCAATATTTTTGTTGTCTTTAGCTTTTTCTGGTTTTAACACTAAATCAGCATAGTTGTTGCTTAACGCAAACGCCGCTACAGATGCTGGCGTATAGCTGTCAGGGTTGACATTGGCAATTGTTCTATCTGCTTTGTCTGTTTTGGCTGGCTTCAATACCAAATCGTTATAATTGCTAGATAAAGCAAATTTAGCAATAGATTCTGGCGTGTAATCTGATGGGTTGACATTGCCAATCAATTTTTGCGGTTGCTCTGCTTTGCTAGGTTTTAAAACCAAATCACCATAATTGCTACTTAAAGCAAATTTGGCAAGTGATTCTGGTGTATAGCTATCGGGAGTAACATTACCAATTAAAGATGGTGTTTTTTCAACTTTAGCTGGTTTCAATACCAAATCACCATAATTGCTAGATAAGGCAAATTTAGCAACAGATTCCGGCGTGTAGCTGTCAGCGTTAATATTGGCAATTAATTTTTCTGGCTTATCAGTTTTTGATGGTTTTAATACTAAATCACCATAATTTTGACTTGTTGAAAATTTAGCAAGAGATTCAGGCGTGTAATCTGATGGATTAACATTACCAATTTTTGATTTGTCTGCTGTTGTTACAGGGCCAACCAATTCCTTAAATCCACCGCTGCCAGTTCGCTCTAGCAATCTTTGATTTTCTCCAAGCGTCACTCGTTCAGGCTCAAATTGTTTCAAGTATTTAGCCATTAGCAATTGCTTGACTTCGGGAATGTCAATTTTTTGCAAGTCTGCTGCGCTAATGTAACCGGCAGGACGGGCCTCTACAGGCGCAATAGCGGGTTGGCCTGGAACAGCCGGAGACACTTCGTATTGACCAATTTCTTGCGGCATTCCATAGCCACCAAAGCTTTTTTCAATTTTTGGAGCCATTAGCGCTGGTTTATCAGCAACAAATTCTTGCCCCGCAACACCTTTTACTCCGGGTGCAGAAATCAAACGTGCCATTTCGCCAAGTTGGGTGTTGTAATTTGTGCGGTATTTGTCTTGCAGCGCAGCGTAGTCTTTTTGCGCTTTTTCTTCTTGATAAGCACCAAGACCGGATTCCAAAATCTTTGCTAACCCAGCATAAGGGCTGATTGCCACTCCTGGCGTTGTTGGCATTTGCAAAACTTGCGATCCTGATTCTTGCAGTGCTTGCGCCATGCGTTTTCGCCGCGCAATTTCTTCCGCTTGTTGCGAATAGGGATCAATTAGGCTGACTGTTGCCATTTCAATTTCCTTTACACGCCAAAGAATTTAGGCAATGCATATTTAGCGCCTACAGCACCTAGGCTGTAAAGCCCCGAGGTGTTTGCGTTTTGAGCTGCCACTTGCTGGTTGTAAGCGTTTTGATCATATTGCCCTTGCGCTTGAGCCGCAGCAAATAGTGGTGCAGCTTGTACGTTTGAGCCGGAATACGCTTGAAATTGCGGATTCTGAATCTGACTGCCGGACATCAATGCGGTAATTTCATTCAACGGCATTTGACGTTGTTGGATGGCCTGTGCCAGCGCCTGTTGCTGTGCAGTGTTGCCAAACTGTGCGCCTTGCAGGGCTTGGTTGTAGCCTTGTGCATTTGCGCTTGTGTCCAAGTTGATGCCTTGCAATGCCGCTTGGGTGCGGGCATCGTTTTCTTGCTGGCCCAATAGTTGGATGGCGTTATCGTAGGCTTCTGTGCCAGGCCGCAATCCTTGGTTAATCAGTTGGGTTTCGGTGCTGACGCGATTCTTTGCCAATGACGGCTCTAGACGCGACATGATGGCTTCTTGGCCTGTCATTCCGGCGTTGACTGGCATTTTGGCAATGTTGCTTAAATCCAGCGAAGTCTGAACAGCAGGCCCGCCAAAATTAAAAGACTTGTCAAGAACATTGCTTGCAAGACCGGCGCCTTTGCCGCCAAGTGATGCTAGTTGATATTGAGTTCTTTGTTGTTCTTCCAGCGTTTGTTGCGCCTGTGGAGTCAGCGTTTGCGTGATGGTTGGTTGGTCGCCGTCATAGGAAATCAGTTGCGTCCCATAGGGCGTGTACATATTGGGATTGGATAGCTTTGAGCCAACCCGTGCGGCTTCAACATTCGCTGCGCCTTGCTCTTTTGCAGCGCCTGCGTAATCAGGCGCTGGTGGTGGCGATGGTGTACTTTTTCCCATATCGATTCTCCAAATATTTGCATCGTTCCTTTGGCATGGTGAGGATTACCATATCCCCGTTTGCCATTGCATCCTTGATCCGCGCTTCCTCATGGAAACCCATTTTTTCAACAAATTTGATGCTTGTGATGTTTGCGCTGCTGACCGGCACAATGATCTTGCCGACATTACAAACATTGAACGGGTAGTCAAAGATGGCTGCTAAGTAGGCCGGAGTCATTCTGCCGGTGACCGCAATGTGGCAAGTGATTGACTTGCCATGCCAGTTTTCGTAGATGACACCGGCGACAAAATCGCCGTCTTTTTTCAACCCAATAGACCGGCTGCGCTCTTGAAAGTAGCCACCATCGACCTTTTTTGCAGTCCAATGTCCTGCTGAATGGTCTGAAATGATCTCAAAGGACACCACCAGCCTCAAACACCAAGTCGGTTGCGACCCATTGCAATTCTATACCCTGCGAAGCGCTATTCAACGTGGGAGCAAAGGTATATCCAATCCCAGTTGCCCCTTGCCATTCTGCAATAGGGGAAAGTCCACTTCCCCAATAAGCTAAATCCCATGAGCCATTGCCCCATGTGCTGTAAGCCAAAGGACTAAAACTTAAAGATGCGTTTTCATTTGCTAAATCGTAATCAACATTTACATTGCCTGAAATTGCTGGAGCACCATTGCTTAACAAATGATAACGAATCATCTTGCATTGCTTTTGAGTTGCCGATCCATAATTTTGAAAACTTTGTATTGCAAATCCATCGATATTGGATATGTCATCTACCGTGCCTTGCCATGCCAATCCAACATAACCATTACCGCCAAAGTAAGGATCATCTTGCCAAATTTCCCAACAACTAGCACTCCAACCCGTAAAGTTGCACCAGCTTTTAGTGATGGTGTTCATCACATATTGTTGTTCTTGCCCCGTTGCAATTGGGACATTCATGATCAGTTGGTTTTCTTTGGAATAATAAAGCAAACTCCACCCAAAGTTTTGCCCATAAGAACTAACCGCTTGACTGACCGCATACTGGATTTTGTTGGTAATCGACACGCGAGGGTCAAGGCGGGAAGATTGCAATGCGCCGGACATAGGAACCACGCCGTCCTGAGTGATAATTAACAAATCGCCACCGTACTTGATCCAGCAACGCCGCCCAACTGGTGCGCCAATTTTCCAAAGACCAGTCATTTGAATGCCGGTTGGGGTTGTTGGGTCGGTCAGTCGCCAAACCATTACTTCGCCATTGCTTGTGATGAAAACAAGGTAATCATCCATGCCATAGCCAGCGTCCAGCGTCCAAGTCATTGCCGCCATGATGTAGCCGCCAAGCTGGAAAATGCTGGTCATGTCTAGCGCAACTGCCGCGCCGCCAATGCTGTTGACAGGCAAATACCATGCTTTTAGCGACCCGTTTTCCACCAACCACACGCGATTCTTAAACAACGTGATGTTGGAGCAATTGGCGGTATCTACGCCGGTGATGTTGTATGGCGCACCATCACCGTCTTTATGCCATGCAGAACCATCGTAAGTTCGCAGCTTGTCAGCGCCGTTGACAGCCATCAAATACGAGGCAGCGGGGGTTGTAATATTGATGTACTGAAACCTAGCGTTGGTTAAGCTAGTAACATCAGCCGCCCCAATAACACCGCCGTTTGTTACATTGTAAATTGAACCAACTGCTGCCGCAAATAGTTTGTTTGATGTGCCGGAACTGTATGCAAACAAACTTTCAACCGTGCCGGTAATTCCAGTGGCATATTTGGTGTAGCCGTTCCGCAAAATGACCGAGTTTGTGCCAGGCCAAAAGTTTGTCAGAGTGACCGCATCTAATGGCTCCATTGCACCCAATGCATCACGGGCATTCCAACCGCCAATAGGCGCGGCTACAGATACCGTTTGGCTACGTTGGGTTGATGGCGCTCTGCCAAATGATGCAAGCATTAGTCTTTGTTTCTTCGTGATATGGCTTTGGATTTGGCCCTAGCATCTTCTTTTGAGCTTGCGCCCCATGCCTTCAATGACAAGGCCAATCGGGTCGGCTCACCGTTCTTTTCCATTGGGCCAGGCATATTGCCCATCCGCGCTAGAAATGATGCTCTGCGCGGGTTGTCGCCTGATTTCACAGGCGGCTTTAAATCCATGCCTTCTGCCTTTGCCGAGGCTCTGCCCTTGGCGTTCAAGCCGCCTTCAGGATTCTTGCCTTCTTTGCGTTGCCAAGCCGCTGTCATTTCTTTTTCTCAGGCTTTGCAGTCTTTGCAGATTCTTTGAAAGCCTTGGCGGTAGGTGCGCCCTCTGTGCCAGGCTTACGCATCTTCTCGCCTGATCCCGCGGCTATCCTAGCCCTCTTTGCTTGGATGTTGGCATAAAGTCCATCTAGCTTCATATGATCTCCTATTGTGCGGGCCAATTCCCGTCTTGAACACTCCAAGGGCCGACCAGCGGATTCATGCCAATCGGGGCAAGAGACTGCGCCGGCACAGGCACATCCTGCGCTTTGGTGTAACTCAAAGACCGTGTGAATTCGCCCAATTCAATGGCGTAGTCCAGTTTCTTGGCTTTGAGAAAATAAAATTTCAACCCTGCCAACATTAGGTCATCAGGAAAAATTGTCGTATCAGAATCGGCTGTAAATGCGCCCTTGTCGCCCGCCGTTGCGCCGCTGGACATCACCCAATAATTGCTGACGTACTCAAAAGCAAAGGTGTAGATGCTTGTCAGGGCTTGGAAAATACGCAAGCGGTTGTTGTATATACGGTAGCGTTCCCGTGGGCCAACCGAGATGATGCCGCCTTGCAGCCATTGCCACTCTTGGCTGGTTTTTGTTCCAAGGTTGCGCCAATGGTTTGTGCGATCCCAATTTGTATCTGAGATCATGCGGTCAAAGTCGGTTGGCATCGCATAGTCTTGCTTGGCAAACGTCATGGACACCGCAGCCGTAGAGGTTGCCACAGGCGTGTTTAGCGTGACTTGGGTTGACGAATCAATGGTCAAAATTTCAGCATATGGTGCTTGGCCTGTGCCGGTGACCACATTGCCCACTTCTAGGGCAGCGGTAGACGGGATTGCCGTGATGACCTTTGAGCCTGCCGTAATTGTGCCGGTGGTGCTAATTCCTGCGGTTGTTTGCAGGACATAAGCCTTAACTAGCCGCTGCCACTCAAACTCTCGCACCAAGTCTTTGCCCAACCGCTGCGCTAAAGCCAGCAGTTGAACGGTTTGGTTGTTGGTGGAACCAATTACTGCCGTTGGCTGAGACAAGCCCATTTCGCCCGAAACTTGGTCAACCAGTTGCAGTAATGTGTATGCCATTTATTCCACCACTTCTTCTTTGCGAGGTCTACCAACCTTTTTGGCTGTCAATTCCGTGATCATGGCACGAAGTTCAGCCATTTCAACTTCTTGGGCCTTCAATTTTTCATCAGTCTCAGCGCGGATTTTGTCCATCATTTGGCTATCCTGCGCCGCACCAATGAATGCTTGAGCCTTGCCTCGGAGTTCGTTAAACCCCATAATCTTGTTGCCTGCGGAATCCGGCAGCTTGGCAAACTGGTCGATTGTGAAGATGTTGAGTGCCCTAAATTCGGCCTTTTGCGTGTCGCTGATTGCTGCCCATGCCTCAATTGGTGTGCCATCGGATTTTTGCTCTTTCTTTTGCTCAAACCGTGCCCACTCAATTGGGAATTCTTCCATGTCGCTTTCGCGCATGGGGCGGTCAACCACTAGCGTGGAATCGCCTGGAACCAGCTTCTTCAGGTAAATGCGTTCCTCAAAAATCGGGCGCTTTTCCAAGTCCGATTTGTAATTGTTTTTGATTTGCACAGCATGGAAAAACACCGCCATCTTGCCTCGGTTGTCCTCCATGAAACTTTCATTTGTCCATCCAGCCGTTTCGTTCTTCATGCCATTTCCTTTAGTTGAAGTGCCGTTTCTTGCATAAGCCCGTCACCGAAAAATGCGATCTCCGCATCCTGAGTTGTGATGAATTGTTCCATCTCAATCGCCGCCTGTAGCATCTGCTTTGTGGTCTGAAATACTCGGTTTCCAGCTTTCACCATAATTTTAGCTTGTTCTTTGCCCAAATGTGCCCCAGCGTGTCGGTCGGTCGTAAATGAGCAATCCATGCCGTGGATGTTAAACCGCCGATAGCCAAGCGCCGCCATGACGTTCATCGCCCGCTGACCGACTGAACTGCCGCCGCCAATCATGCTGTTTGCGCCCTCGGGGTGGTTTTGCATCACCCATGCCACGGTTTCTAGGTCATCGCCGTTAATCAGATGCCAAAGCCGCACCTGGCGGCCCTTCAGCACTTCCCAATATTTTGGGTGGCACACGGTTGCCATCAGGTAGATGGTCTTTGCCTGCGGGTTTTGCAGCATCCGCGCTTTGTGTTCCCGAGGGTCGCAGTCCACATGGAAATCCGGCACGATTCCCCGTTTGACAAGGTAGTCGTGCGCCCCTGATACCGTGACAATGGGCCGCTTTATGAGCCGCCAAGTATCGGCAAGGCTTGGGCCATAGCAGACAATGGATGCCCATTTGTCGTTGAATTTGGGCCTTTTCTTGAGCATTTGCCCATGTGCCTGCGACATTTGGGCATGGCGCTCATCGTTGGTCAGGACACCTTGTAGCATTCAACCCTCATGTCTCGGAACGGGAAGTGATAGCGCGGGTCAAAGAATTCAATGCGCTCCATGCCTACCGATTGCAGCATTTGACGCAACGGGGTTTCAAACCAGCCCCACCGGTGGCACATGGCAGGGTCTTTGTATTTGGGATCGCCCCACAGCGCGTAAGTAGTCATAAACGGCTGCAAAGACTGCTTATGCACCACGCAATTGTGGATGTAGGCAAACACCTTGTCCATGCAAGGCAGTTCAAGAATCATCTTGCCGCCTGGCTTAAGGACGCGCATCCACTCCGACAACAGGGCGTGTACTTCCCATTCGTAAAAATGCTCCAAAACATGAATTGCGGCGACCGCATCGGCTGAGTTGCTGGCAAGTTCCAGCTTACGCAAGTCGCATTTGATGTCCGATGTTTCGGAATAGAAGTCTACGTTTACCCAGCCGTTCCAATGCTTTTTTCCGCATCCGAGGTTGTAGGCCGTTTCGTAATTGTCTTCCATGCATTTATCACTATTTGCGGCGAGTATTTTTCCATCACGAATTGTTGCGCCGCCAAGATATTGCTTGATACGTTCCGCTTTGTTGTCCATTCGATGCCCTCTTTGATGTTGCCAATCCAAATGCCAGGAAAACCCTCCAATGCTGGATGCGGCTCTGCGACTACAAAACACCCTTGTCGGGTTGCTTCAATTGCCCTGTTTGGGCTTTTGTAGGTATCGGTGGCGGGGATCACCACAATGTCAGCGCGGGCAAATTCTTCCAGCATCGTTTCATGCGACCAAGGAATTGCCCCGCCGAAGTTAGACACCACCCGCAGCGGGTAACGCTCAATGTCCGACAAGATGCGCTGTAGGCTTTGCTTATTGACGGCGTGCCCATACCACAGCAAATTCACGCCGTTGCAGTGCGGCGGCATCTCGTCGTACTCAAACGGGTCAGGAATGACCACGGCATCTTTGCCCAATGCCTTTATGCGCTTTGCCATTTCTTGGGTTGGGCAAGTCACCACATCGGCAATTCGCAGCGCCTCGGTGTAGTGCATCCAATCAAAATGGTCATCGCAAAAATCCACAATCACCCGTGCGCCACGCGCCTTGGCTTGCGCCATGTCCATCAATTCTTTTGCTTGCGGCTTGGCAAACACTAATGTGCCCGCAGTGAAGTCATTGAGGGTTGCCCAATTGCCTGCCGGTATCTTGGCCCTGTAGCGCCAGCTTGCCGACCAATGATCACCAAAGTGAATAAACGATACCCGATCATTCTGCTGCGCCTGGGTGTTGATGATGTTGCCCAATGTCATCATGTTTTCTTCCCTTTTGCGAATGATGGCTTGGATCAGGCCGTGCCCGTGACCATTGAACACCGCATCCGGTAAGTAATCGTAATAGGTTTGAAAATGCTCTGCCTGCAACGCCATTGCCGTGTTGCAGTGAAACGTCTCGCCATCAGGGTCGATCCTAACTTCAATCAGCTTGTCGCCGTCCTTGAGGCCATCACCGTTAACCCGCAGCTTGTCGCCGGTGTTGCAGGAATCAAACCCAAACAGTTCAAATTGGCGGTATCCAAGGACGTAGAACAGCGAAATGGCTCTAAGGCCAGAGGTAGTGCCACCGCCAATCAGCATGACGTTTGTGGGGCGATTTTGGCCCTTGGTGATGTATGGATGCCAAATGGTGACATCGCAGCCTTCAAGGTTGTCAAACATCGCCGGATGGCATTGTGATGCGATCATGTACCGCACAGCCTTGTGGGGCTTGTAGAACGCGATCCGATGCTCTTGCGGGTCGATTGCTAAAGCGTAATCAGGAATCACGCCGTTGTCAATTAGCCAATCGTGTGCGCCCTTAATGGCGACAACCGGCGCACCGGCTGCTTGCATTTTCTTGATGAGTTCTATTTGCCCTGTGACGCTTGGGGCACTTGCCACCAACAGGATCGGGCCAGCGTGTGCGTGTTGATTGTGAACAACTTGTGGATAACCTCGCGCAATCGCAGCATCCATGTGCGCGAACAGCGTGTTGTCATCCGCAACACATTGACCAGTGATTTTGAGGGGTAGAAAACTCATTAAGAAAACCCCGCTTCTTTAGCGGGGAATCCGGTTTTAGCCTGCTCCGACCATGATCAAGCCAGCATTGTTGACCATACAGAATGGTGCAGATGCTGACGTTGCCGAGGTGTTAGCCACAATACCTTGGATGAAACCGGCAGACACGGTAGTGTCGTCCAGCGATCCAGCGGTAGAGGTGGTGTACAAAGGCACTTTAGGCTGGCAAGCAATTAGCAAGTTCACCCTGAGCAAACCGTTTAGACCAACCCAGCCGTAGTAGCTGGAGGCAATCGCGGTTTGTGCAAAGCCAACCATGTTAAAACCCAGCGCAGCGGCATTGGTGGTGGTCACGGGCACAGCACGCATAACGGGAGTGGTACTCGCCGAGTCTGCATAACTGGACATGATCACAGCATCAAATGCGTTGATGGTGGATTCGGCGCGGACAAAAATATACACGCCATTGTTGCTAGTGTTGACCCGTGAACCAGGGGTAACGGGAAACAGGGTAGTGGAACCGGCAGACGTAGACGCATAAGTTGCGGTTAGGTCAATACCAATTTTTCCATCGGTGACGTAATCAGGCATGATTTTCTCCTTATTCAGTCATTACGCCTTGGAACTGAAGTCCCGAGGCAGTCATATTTCCAGCCCATCCAATCAGGCGCACGATGGCATCCTGGTTGGTACTCATGCGCTCATCGCCGATTGGGACGAAATTGCGGTTGGTGTGTGGTCGGAAGAAGATGTACTTGCTATTCAAGAAATAGCCAGTCGAGGTGGGGATATTGCCACCAATACCACCGTCCAACACCACATCAGCGTTCATGTACTTGCTTGCAACAAAGCCGAGTTCAGCCATCTTGCTTGAGCCAGGGAAACGCTGGATGTTTTGCAGGGAAGACATGAAGAATCCCCACAGGTTGTTGTCCAACAGAATCAAGTCAACAACGTCGCTACCACGCGAGGTCTTGGCATACAGGCGGTTGAAACCGGTCTGAATGTTGGAAGACGATGCGGACACGCCGAGGTCGGTTGAAAAGTCAAACGTCTGATTGCGCCAAAAAGACCATGTGCTGCGATCAATACCACCGACCACACCAGTAGAGGGCGATGCGACTACCATAGCTTGCAGACCGGTGATCTGCTTGCCGTTGTTGGCTGTGCCGTCCGAATAGATACCGGTCGAGATCAAGTTCTCAATCGATGCCTCGGCAACGTCTAAACGTGCGTCAAACAAATCGATGATCTGTTCTTCGCCACTGTTTTGGAGCATTTCCAAGCCATTGATGGTGACCGCAACAGCGGCCTGCTTGATGGGGAACTGAGCCGCGCTGATAACGTCCGCAGGGCTGATGTCCAAGACTTCAGCGCCTGAGTAGTACATTGCGGTACTGTTTGCTTGGAAAGACAATTCTTGCAGAAT
>Ga0304730_1000497_pt1 | contig 34018 bp, 19 predicted proteins | sample M_130628_MF_Meta_FD_190474 | JGI IMG/M metagenome (GOLD analysis project Ga0304730, IMG submission 190474) | Freshwater microbial communities from Lake Montjoie, Canada to study carbon cycling - M_130628_MF_MetaG (v2) (version 2) | ecosystem: Environmental > Aquatic > Freshwater > Lake | place...
TCAATGCGAACGCAATCTGCTCTTCTGTGAAATGCTTCTTTCCCATCCAAAAACCCACCCTTTCTGGTGATGCCAAGGTTAAAAAACCTAACATCCCGGATGGATCAAGAAATGGGGGGAACGTCAGAGAGCAAAACCCTAACTTAAGAATTGGCGTCATTCATGGGGGCAGGTCAACAAGCACCACTTCGGGAGTGATCGTCGCGTCGAGCGCCTCCGCCAGGTGGAAGTCGGTGTCGGTATAGATCGGAAACGTGATGCCGTATGTCTTGCGATACTCCTCGATGTCGCTTGAGTCATCGCACTCGCAGACCACTCCTACGAAGCGAATGCCCTCGTCGGCAAACGCGACGGCCAGCTCGCCCAGCACGGGGCCGTATTCCTGTGCGAGCGGACAGGCGGGATGAAGAAACGCAAAGCAGACCGCCCGGCCGTCGGCACCGATGAGATCGGCGAACGGGATGCTGTCGCCACTTTCCGCCCGCACTGCAAGCCGCTCGGCCGGGATCGGCGTGCTGTCTGCTTGGGCTTGCGACGGCACAAGAGGAGCCGGATCAGCAGCCAGAATCACCCCGGCGATGAGGCAAGACAGCAACCAGAGTGTGTGGGCTGTTCGGGGCATGCTAATCAATAGAACGAATCGTCTTACGCATTGGCAACGAATGGTTGCCCACGCCGGCTGGTGCTTACACGGCCTTTCTGGCCTGACGGTACCACCGAATCAGAGAATTCGTCGAACTGTCATGAGCGAGGGACGGCTCCGCCTTGGCTTCCAGTTCGGGAATGATCCGGTTGGCGAGCACCTTTCCCAGTTCTACGCCCCACTGGTCAAACGGGTTCACGCCCCAGACGCAGCCCTGCGTGAAGACGCTGTGCTCGTAGAGAGCCACGAGGCTGCCGAGCACACGTGGAGTGAGCCGCTCGGCGAGGATCGTGGTGCTCGGCCTGTTTCCTGGAAACGTTTTGTGCGGCACGAGCGATTCCGGCACTCCTTCGGCGCGTACTTCGTCCTCCGTCTTCCCGAAGGCCAGGGCCTCGGCCTGCGCAAACACGTTCGACATCAGCAGGTCGTGGTGCCGGCCAAGCGGGTTGTCAGACCGGGCGAAGCCGAGGAAATCGCAGGGGATCATCCGCGTACCCTGATGGATCAGCTGATAGAAGGAGTGCTGGCCATTGGTGCCGGGCTCGCCCCAGAAGATCGGGCAGGTCTGGTAGTCGTCGATCACCCGACCGTCGAGCGTTACCCGCTTGCCGTTAGACTCCATCGTGAGCTGCTGGAGATAGGCAGGGAACCGCTTCAGATACTGGTCATAGGGCAGAACGGCGATCGTGTGGGCACCCAGGAAAGTGGTGTTCCAGACCGCGAGGAGACCGTGCAGCACCGGCAGGCTTCGCTCGAAGGGGGCCGTGCGAAAGTGCTCGTCGACCGCATGGAAGCCGGCGAGCATCTCCTCGAAAAGTTCCGGCCCGATCGCCAGCATCGTCGCCAAGCCGATCGCCGAGTCCATCGAGTAGCGGCCGCCGACCCAGTCCCAGAAGCCGAACATGTTGGCCGTGTCGATACCGAAGGCCGACACCTCGGCGGCATTGGTGGAGACGGCGACGAAGTGCCGCGCCACGGCGGCCGGATCGCCGAGCTTCGCGAGCAGCCATTCCCGTGCCGACCGGGCGTTGGTCAGCGTCTCCTGGGTCGTGAATGTCTTCGACGAGATCACGAAGAGCGTCTCGGCAGGATCGAGATCGCGGGTGGCTTCGGCAAAGTCGGTGCCGTCGACGTTGGAAACGAACCGGAACGTGAGCTGCCGGTCGGCAACGTGCCGCAGCGCCTCGTAGGCCATCACAGGCCCGAGGTCAGAGCCACCAATGCCTACGTTGACGATCGCGCGAATCGGCCGGCCGGTGTGCCCCTTCCAGGTGCCACCGCGGATCTGCCGACAGAAAGCCGCCATCCGTCCCAGCACATCGTGCACGTCGGGCACGACATCGTGGCCGTCGCAGAGAATCTTCTCGCCCCGCGGTGCACGCAGTGCCACGTGGAGCACGGCGCGGTGCTCGGTCGAATTGATCTTCTCGCCGGAGAACATCGCGTCGATCCGTTGCCGCAGGCCGCAGGCCTCCGCGAGCTTGAGGAGCAGCGAGAGCGTTTCGTCGGTGATCCGCTGCTTCGAATAATCGACATGCAGTCCGCAGGCGTCGAGCACGAACCGCTCGCCCCGGCGGGCATCGGTCGCGAAGAGATCGCGGAGATGCGTGCCGTCCTGGGCCGCGGCGTGGGCGGCGACCTTCTGCCACTCAGGGAGCGAAGCACGGCTGGAAGGCGTTTGGGTGGTCATCGGGCTGTTCCCCCCGCGGCGGCTACGGTCTGCGACTTCTTCCCGATCACCTCGAGCAATTCGTTCCAGCTCTTCACGAAGGCGTCGGCCCCGTCCTTCTGCAGCTTCGCTCCGAGGGCTTCGATATCGATGCCGGCACGGCTGACGCCGAAGAGCGTCTCTTCGGCATTGCCGCCGCCGGCCGACACGATCCCTGAGAGCACGCCGTGATCGGCGAAGGCCAGTAGCGTCTGCTCTGGCATGGTGTTGACGGTATTCGGCGAGGCGAGCGCCGAAACATAGAGCGAGTCGGAGAGCTTGGGATCCTTGGTACCGGTGCTCGCGTAGAGCAGCCGCTGCGGCAGGGCCCCGAAGTTGGCCAGCCGCTGGCAGCGGTCGGAGGCGAGCAGGTCGCGGTAGGCCTTGTAGCACTGCTGTCCCACAGCGATGCCGAGCGTGTTGGCCAGTGCCGGTGGTAGCTGAGCTGCCGTCGCACCATCCCAGCGGCTGATGAAGAGCGAGGCCACCGAGCAGACCCGCGGCGACAGGCCGGCCTCGATCCGCCGCTCGATGCCCCGCATGTAGGCTTGCGCGGCGGCGAGGTAGTGGGCGGTGGTGAAGAGCAGCGTGACATTCACCGGCACGCCGGCGAAGATCGCCTCTTCGATTGCCGGCAGGCCTGCGGGCGTACCAGGGATCTTTATATAGAGGTTCGGGCGGTCGGCGCGGGCATGCAGGTCGCGGGCCGCGGCGAGCGTGCTGGCGGTGTCGTAGGCCAACGTGGGGGAAACCTCCAGCGACACCCAGCCATCGAGGCCGCCGGTGCGGGCGTGCACGGGCCGGAAGAGGTCGGCCGCGCGGCGGAGATCTTCGATGGCCAGTTCGAAAAACAGTTTCTCGCCCGACAGCCCCTGCTGAACCTTCGCGGCGATCGCAGCGTCGTAAAAGCTCGTGTTCTTGACGGCTGAGTTGTAGATCGACGGATTGCTCGTCAGCCCCGTCACCGACAGGTCGCGGATGTAGCGGGCCAGCGTGCCGTCGTCGAGCATGCCGCGGGTGATGTTGTCGAGCCAGAGGCTCTGTCCTAGGCGATGGAGGTGCTGTGTGGAGTCAGCCATTGAATGCGCTCGGAGGGCAGGGGGGAACGAGTTGGTTGCCGGGCGGCGAACCGCGTCGGAGTTATACTCAACGGCCTGCCGGAGTGGCGACCGCGGATGCGGTGCGCGGGCGGCGTGAGAAGAAGTCACGCACCATCTTGCTCACCTGGCTGCTGAGTGTTGCCACGGCCTCTTCCTTGGCGGAGTGCCCGGAGTTTCGATGGGCCGCGTCGAGCCCGACCTTCCGTTCCGCAACGGCGCGGGAGAGCACGTCGGCGACGTCGGGCCTGCGTTCGATCAGGCTGCCCACCGTGTCGCGGGAGAGTTCGTAGAGTACCGCGGCGGTTGCGGCTCGCACCGTGGCCCGGCGGGGTTCGCCCGTGAGGAGAGACATCTCGCCAAAGAAGTCGCCCGCGCCCAGCGTGGCCACCCGCACAGGATCCGGCGATTGATCGGTGTTCAGCAGCACGTCGAGCGCCCCTTCGGCGATGATGTAGAGCGTGTCTCCCGTGTCGCCCTGCTTGACCACGGTTTCCTGCATGGGCAGCACCAGCCGCTTGAGTTCGGCGGCCAACAGCAGGCGATCATCGTCCTCGAGGCTGGCGAAGAGTTGCACTCCTTCGAGCAGCTGCGCCCGGCCCTCGGCGGTGGTGTCGGGGCTGCGCGGGGCAGCGATGCGGTCATAGAAGAGTTCCGTCTTGCCGCGGGCGGGTGCCAATCCGGCCACGGCGAGGTGCTGGAGCGACCGGGTCAGCACGGCATCGCGGGCCGTCGTGGGAGAGAGCGGATTCCACGGCTGGATCCAGAAGCGGATCAGGTACTCGACGCCCTGCTCGGAGGTGCCGTTGACCAGGACGGCCGGTTCTCGGTCGGCGACGAAGCCCCGGCTGCCCGCCAGCGATCTGGCAGCGCCGAGCAGGATGCGCTTGGCACGCTCGCAGGGCACTGATGCATCGAGTGCGATCGTGCATTCGTAGCGAGTGGCCGCCGTGGGGCGGGTGAAGTTGGTGACCAGATCCTCGGCCAGAACGGTGTTGGGGATGATCAGCAACGTCCCGTCTTCTGTTTCCAGTTGCGTGGATCGCCAGCCGATCTCGCGCACCCGTCCCAGCAGCGGCCGCGCCTGAGCCGACCGGGAAGAGAGCTGGATCCAGTCGTCGATGACGACATTCCCGTCGAGATTGACTGCCAGCCCGGTAAACAGATCGGAGAAGATGCCGCGGACCGCCAGGCCCAGCACAACACCGCCCGCGCCCAAGGCGGTGAGAAACGCGGCCACGTTCTGCCCATAAACAAGCCCCACGATCATCGACATGCCGACGAGGTAGACCACCACGGCGACCATGGTCTTGAGGATCGCCGGCACTGTGCCTCCCAAGGCCTTGGACACGAGCCTGTCCCAGAGCAGCACGTCGATGGCGCGATTGACCAGATGGGCCCCAGCGAGCCCGGCGATCGTCCAAAGCAGTTTGGACAACCAGCCATCGGGCACGAGGGCATCGGGGGCGATGATGGGCGCGAAAAGCAGCATGCCCTGACAGAGCAAAATCGCCAGCGCAGCTGTGATCGTCGAAAAACGTGCCTTGGGCAATGGGTTCACGGCGGGTGGCTATGGGGATGGAGGGATTTTGGGACGTTGTTGCTTCTGAGACGTTGCTGCTTGCGAGACGGTGTTGCTTGCTACCAGGCTGCGGCCAGCGGCACGGCCACGTTGAACGTGATCGTGCCCATAGCAAACAGCCAGAAAGAAAAGTGGTCGTATGTTCGCGACAGTGCTTCCTCGCCGCGATTGTCGAAGACGTGCAGAGAAACGATCGACTGCACCACCGTCAGAAAAATCGTCACCAAGGCAACGCCGTTTATGATGTCGGCCAAAGTCATGACCCCGGTGTCCGGAATCAGGCTGCTCGTCACATACGCATTGGCGGCGGCGGCGAAGAAGGCGCCAACCCCCAACCCGAACCGAGGATCGACATGGGTGGGCTTGATGAAGAACACGGCGATGGCCACCGCCAAGGCTGCAAAGAGCCCCTGAAACAATTTGAAGAAGAATCCCCAGTCAGGGCGGGAGAGCGAGATCCCCAGCCGAAACTGCGAGTGGATGCTCTTATAGTTGCTCGGCAAACGGGGGTCGCCACGCCGCGTTTTATACGCATGAGGCTTTTCTACAACGCCCGCCAGCGCCACGCGGTAGGCCGAAACACCCGCGCGTGAGCTGACCTCGCTGCCTTCATCCGGCAGAAACAGCAATTCGTTGCGCTGGAATTCCGGATCCTCGATGCTGATCGTCAGCAGGTGGTCGTCCAAGGGAAAGCGGGTGACATCGAAAAACTTTGTGATCGTCGCCGTTGCCCGGTAACGCACGTACTGTTCGCCGTCCTCGACGAACTCGGCCTCCTTCGTCCGTGTGTCGACCGTTCCATCGACGACCACGAAGTCCTCGCCGATGTTCATCGCGTCCCCACGCCAGCGAAACCAGATGAAAAAATCGACCGTCCACGTCGAGTCTTTCAGGCTCAACGCGGATATCCTGTCGACATACATGCCCACACGCACTTCCACAGGATGTGCGTCGGCGGGGATCGTAGTCTCTTCCTTTGTCAAACCCGATTCGGGAGCGACGGGATCGAGCCGTTCGGTATGCCGGCGAACGGCTTCGTGGCGGTTGCGAGACATCGCGGTGCTGAGCGAGGCGACAGCCAGCACGTTGAGCGCCACCATGGCCAACGTCCAAAGGATGACGAGCCGACGGTCGCTGCCAAACCTGGACGCTTGTTCCATGTGCATGCTGCTCCTGACGGACCGGTTGGGACTCATCCGTGCAAGCCCGCGCACGGCTCTCCGCCAACGATCTCCTCCGCCAGGAGCAAATCGGCCACGAATCGAGAGAATAAGAGAATAGCCAGACCAATGCCAGCGTCACGGGCCATCGTCTCTTTGGATGAGCCAAGCGATCGCTTGTTTCGCCGGGCAGCAGGCTATGACGAATCAAGCACATCCTGAATCGAGGCAATTCCGGTCTGTGGTCGGCGGCGGAGTTATACTCCGCTGGGTGCTGGGGAAGCGACCCGGGCCTCCTCACGGCCTGGCGGGGTCCATATGCCTGGCTGTCGCGTTTGCTTGCAGTGATTCGCCCCATTCTCAGGAGACGTTGCGAGATGGTTTCCGCTCCCGATCTCAACGACGACGATGTTCAAAAGCTCGACCGTCTTCGAGAGTCCTACCGCCGTCTGCAGGGCGAACTCGGAAAGGTGATCATCGGCCAACAGGAGACGATCGAGCGGCTGGCGATCTGCCTCTTTGCCCGCGGCCACGCGCTCCTGATGGGCGTGCCCGGCCTCGCCAAAACCTTGCTCGTGAGCCGGCTGGCCGAAGCTGTGTCATTACAGTTCAGCCGCATCCAGTTCACGCCCGACCTGATGCCGATGGACATCACCGGCACCGACATCCTGCAGGAAGGGGCCGACGGTCGCCGTGAGTTTCACTTCGTGCGTGGGCCGGTGTTTGCCAACATCGTGCTTGCGGATGAGATCAACCGCGCGCCCCCCAAGACGCAGGCTGCGATGCTCGAGGCGATGCAGGAGCAGAAGGTGACGGTGGTAGGAAAGACCTCGAGGCTTGAACCGCCGTTCTTCGTGCTCGCCACGCAGAACCCGGTTGAACAGGAGGGCACCTACCCGCTGCCGGAAGCACAACTCGACCGGTTTATGTTTCTGATCGAGGTCGACTATCCCTCCGAGGACGAGGAGGTGATGATCGCCCGCACCACTACCGGCGACACGCTGCCAGAGCTCAATCACGTGATCACCGCCGCTGAGATCATCGACTTTCAGCAGTTGGTCCGCCGCGTTCCGGTGCCTGACCACATCTATCAGTTCGCGGCGAAGCTCGTACGGCGCACCCGGCCGCAGGGAACGACCGCGCCCGACTGGCTGAAACCGCTGGTCTCCTGGGGCGCGGGGCCTCGCGCGGTGCAGTATCTGATCCTTGGGGCCAAGTCCCGCGCGGCACTCACCGGCGGCTACATGGTGAGGCTCGAGGACATCGCGGCGGTGGCGGCCCCGGTGCTCACCCACCGCGTGCTCACCACGTTCACCGCGCAGGCAGAGGGGATCGACGCCCGCAGAATCGTCGAGCGGCTGGTTGCCGAAGCGCTCGCAGAACAGAACGGCTGAGCCATGTCCACCGGGTTCACAGACCGTCCCAACCGGACGTTCCTCGACAGCGGCGTGCTCGCGCGGCTCTCCGCGGTGCCACTGGTGTCACGCCGGCCGATGGTCGGCGGCGTGTCGGGCAGGCATGTGAGCCCGCATCGCGGCTCGAGCGTGGAGTTTGCCGAGTACCGCAAGTATGTGCCGGGCGACGACCTTCGTCGGCTCGACTGGCGGGTCTACGGCCGAACCGATCGCCACTATGTCAAGGAGTATGAGGCCGACACCAACCTGCGATGCTGCCTCGTCGTCGACTCGAGCGGCTCGATGGGCTACGGCTCCACCGGCATCACGCGAATGGACTATGCCCGCCGGCTGGCGGGCACGCTCGGCTTTCTTGCCTGCCGTCAGGGTGACGCGGTCGGCATCTCCTGCGTGGCCGATCGAGTCGTCCGGCATCTGCCGCCGCGGCGGAATCCTGCGCACCTGCGGCTGGTGCTCGATGCCCTGGAAGAAGTGAGGCCGGAGGGGACGAGCCGGCTGCCCGAAGTGCTGCATGAACTCGCCGAGACCGTCCGCCAGCGGGCACTGATCGTGATCGCCTCCGACCTATTCATGGATCCAGAGGAACTCGCTGGCTGCTTCGGCCATCTTCGGTTTCGCAAGCATGACGTGGCGGTGTTTCACCTGCTTGACCCCCAGGAGATGGCGTTCGATTTCCGACGACCGACGCGGTTTCTCGATATGGAGGGGGGCAGCCCGCTGTTCGCCGATCCGCTCGACATTGCCGACCGCTATGAGGAGGCATTGGCGACCCACCTCGACGCGCTCAAGAAGATCATGCTGGAGCAGGGTGTTGACTATCACCGCACGCTGCTCGACGAGGGCTACGAACAGGTGCTGGCCCGGTTCCTCGTCAGCCGCGCGGCAGGAAAGGGGCTGCGATGACATTCCTGCAACCCTGGCTGCTCTTTGCGCTGCCGCTGATCACGCTGCCGGTGATCATCCATCTCATCAACCAGCAGCGGTTTCAGTCCGTGGAATGGGCGGCGATGCGATTTCTCCTCTCGGCCAGGGCTCTCTCCCGCGGCTACACCCGTCTGCGGCAATTCCTGATTCTGCTCCTCAGAATGCTGGCCGTGGCGGCGGCGATTCTGGCGGTCAGCCGGCCGCTCTCGCGGGGCTGGCTGGCGGCCGCTGGCGGCGACCGCTCGGCAGCTGCGATCGTGCTGCTCGACCGGTCTCCAAGCATGTCGCAGGTGTCGTCGGCCGGCCGCGAGTCGAAGCTGACGACGGCGAAGAGGCAGGTGGCCACGGCGCTCGAGACGCTTGGGCTCAATCGGGTGGTACTCATCGACAGCGTTTCGTACCAGCCGCTGGAACTATCCTCGACGCGGGCGATCGAGCAGGTGCCGGTGGGCGAACCCTCCGCCGCCGCGGCCGACCTGCCGCGGCTGCTGCAGGCAGCCTGCGAGCAGCTCGCGGCGACGAAGTCGGCCGCCAGCACGATCTGGATCTGCTCCGATCAGCGGGCCAACGACTGGAAGGCGGCGGACGGTGCGTGGTCTTCGATCCGGGCAACGCTCGCGAAGCTGCCGCAGACGGTGCGTGTTACGTTGCTCGGCTACACCGAGCCGGCACCTGAAAATCTCGCGGTGCGGATCAGTGCGGCAACGCTCGAGCCCCGCAGCCAGGGATGGGAACTCCGGCTCGACATCTCGATTCGGCGGACCTCCGACAGCGGCCCAACCCGCGTGCCCGTGCAGATCGAGCTGGGAACGGCCCGCTCCACGGTCGACATCGAACTCACAGGTATCGAGACCTTGCTCGTAGGACACTCCATTCCGATCGAGGCCTCGGCGCTCGTCGCGGGCGACGACGCCGGGAGTGATCAGGATCCCGCGCAGGCCCATGGCTGGGGCCGGATCTCAATCCCCGCCGACATGAACCCTGCCGACAACGATTTTTATGTCGCCTTCGGCACGCCGCCGCTTCGGCGAACGCTCGTGGTGGCGGAGGATTCCCAGGCGGGGGCCGAGTCACGGCGGGTGCTGGCACTCATCGCCGGCATTCCGCCCGACAAACTCCTGCGGGCGGCCGTCGAGACGGTGACAGCAGAGGCACTCGCTGCGATGCCACTGGATGATGTGTCGCTCCTTCTTTGGCAGGCACCCCTGCCGGAGGCTGATGTTGCGGAAGCGGTGTCCCGATTTGTCGCCCGCGGAGGGCAGGTGATCTTCCTGCCGCCGGAGTCGCCTCTCTCCACCACTTCCACGACCGCCTTCGGCGGCATCTCCTGGCAGTCGTGGAACGAGCACAGCCCGCCGCTGCGGCCAACCACGTGGCGGGCCGACGAAGGACTCCTTGCCGCCACGTTCACGGGGACGGCGCTGCCGGTCGGCGAGTTGGAGATTCGCCGCACGTGCGGGATTGCCGGCGAGGGCACGCCATTGGCCGTGCTCCCAGATGGCAGGCCACTACTCGTGCGAGCGGCCAGCGATCGGGGCGGCGTCTATTTTCTGGCGACCACTCCTGCTCTCAGCGACTCCGATCTCGCGGCCAACGGAGTGGTGCTCTATGCGTTGGTGCAGCGGGCCGTCGATGCGGGGCTGTCAGCCGTGGGCAATGCCACGCAAGTCGATGCAGGCGAGCATGCGATCGGCGGTGAGATGGCCCATGCGGTCGGGCATGAACACTGGCGACAGATCGCTGGGCCACCGTCCGCCTCGGCCGAGCCGGGGTTCCATCCGGGGATCTATGCGTCGCACGGCAGGCTGGTGGCGGTGAATCGGCCTGCTGCCGAGGATGCCGCGGCGATCGTGGCCGACCGGGATGTGGAACAGCTCTTCCAAGGACTCTCCTTCACTCGCTTCGAGCAGAAGACCGGCGGGCTCGGGAACATCGTCGAGGAGGTCTGGCGGCTCTTTTTGATCGCGCTCGTGCTGGCCCTCAGTGCGGAAGGCCTCCTCTGTCTGCCCCGCCGTATCGACCGGGTTTCTCGCCATGGCCAGCAGAGCATCCTGAAGAAGTTCACGCCCGGCAGCGGCCAGCGGGCCCGGGAGGCGGTCGCGTGAACGTGCCATCCGATCCACTGACGATCGTGAGTGGGCTGCGGTTCTTCTGGACGCCCTGGTCGCTCGGCCTATCGCTCCTGCTTTGGGCTGTGATCGCCGCCGTCTGTCTGGCCGGCTGGTGGCGGAGCGGCTTCCGGCCCGGCTACGGTCTGTTGGAACTGCTCCGTCTGCTGATTGCCACGCTCGTGCTCGTGTTGTTCAACCAGCCGGAGTGGGTGACCGAGCAGCGGCCCAGCGAGAAGCCGACGATCGCGATCTTGATCGACGACTCGCAGAGCATGGACACGGTCGATGCGGTGCAAGCGGCCGCGGAAGGGCAGGGGCCGTCGCCGGCTGGCAACGAGGTCGTGTCGCGGAAGGAGTCGGTGGCAGCCCTCGTTGACAACGCATTCTGGAAGCCGCTCGAGGAGCGATTCACGGTCAGTGTCGAGCCCTTGTCCGCGGCGCGAGAAGGCACTACTGCGGCGGGCACGAATCTGTTTGAACCGCTGGAGACGGCCTCGCGTCGGCATCCCAATCTGCGAGCGATCGTGCTGGCCTCCGATGGGGATTGGAACGAGGGTCGTCCGCCCATGCAGGCCGCCACATCCCTACGGCTGGCGGAGATCCAGGTGCTGGCCGTGCCCACGGGCAGCCCCACGCCGCTCCCTGATGTGAGGATCGCCAGCCTTGACTGCCCGGTCACGGGTGTGGTCGGCAAGCCGTTCCGTGTGCCCTTCACGATTCAGAGCACGCTGCCGCGGGAGCAGATGGTGACTGCCGTCGTGGAGACCTCCGACGGCCAGACCTTCAGCAAGCAGGTGCGGCTGGCCTCGATGGGCAAGACCACCGACTTCATCTATTGGACGCCCGCCTCCATCGGCGACTACACGGTGAGCGTCCGCGTGCCGCCGCAGCCGGGCGAGCTTCTGCCCGACAATAATGCGCGGACGGCTCCGGTCAGCATTCGCCAGGAGAAACTGCGGGTGCTCGTGGTGGAGAGTGTGCCGCGGTGGGAATACCGCTACCTGCGAAACGCCCTCTCCCGCGATCCGGGCGTGGAACTCTCCTGTCTGCTCTTCCACCCGGGCCTCTCCAAGGTCGGTGGTGGCAGTAAGGATTCCATCAAGCAGTTTCCCGGGACGCTTGAGGAGTTGTCGCGGTACGACGTCGTGTTCCTGGGCGATGTCGGCCTCGAAGACGGTCAGCTCACCGAGGAGGACTGCCGGCTGCTGAAAGGCCTGGTGGAATATCAGGCCGGTGGTCTGGTCTTCATGCCAGGCTGGCTGGGTAACGAACTGTCGCTCGTCGATTCACCGCTGGGCGATCTCCTGCCGGTGGTGCTCGATGCCACGCGGCCGGAGGGAACAGGCACGACGGTGCCGGGACAGTTTGTCCTCACCGACAAGGGCCGCACGAGTCTGCTCACACGGCTGGCCGATTCGGCCGAGGAGAACATCGCCGTCTGGGAATCGCTGCCGGGGTTTCAGTGGTATGGCCCGGTGCTCCGCACGAAGGCCGGTAGCGAGGTGCTGGCCGTGCATGACGATGCCGCCAACGACTACGGCCGGATCCCGCTGCTCGTCACGCGGCCGTTTGGCGCGGGCAAGGTGCTCTTCATGGCCACCGACGGCGCGTGGCGGTGGCGGAAGGGAGTCGAAGACAAATACCACTATCGATTCTGGGGCCAGGTGGTTCGCTGGATGGCGTACCGGCGCACGATGGCCAAGGGCGAGCAGATGCGGCTGCTCTTTTCACCGGAGCAGCCCGAGGTGGGGCAGGGGGTGGCGTTTGATGCCACGGTCAGCGACGCCGCTGGTGAGCCGCTGCAGTCAGGAACAGTGACGGTGCTGGTGACGGCGCCTTCCGGCGGCACCGAGACGGTGCGGCTGGCGGCACCGGGCGAGCAGGGCTCGTGGGGCGTCTTCTCAGGCACCTGGACGCCGCGCGAGCCGGGCAGCCATGGGCTGACGCTTACCTGCGCCGACACGGGCGATCGGCTGGAGGCGTCGGTCTTCGTGCAGGGCGTGCCGGGAGAGGCGGTGGGCGAGGCGGCCCGGCCCGATGTGCTGGAGGAGATCGCGCGGCTCACGCAGGGCTCGGTGGTGATGCCCGATGCTCTGCCGGAACTGGTGCGATTGCTCGCCAAACTACCGGAGAGTCCTCCGGAGGTGCGGCGGCTGAGACTCTGGGCCCATCCGGCGGCGCTCGCCACGCTCGTGAGCCTGCTGGGGCTGTTTTGGGTGGGAAGGAAATGGCAGGGACTCATTTAAATGGTGCTCGAACACGTATGTCGTGACGGTGCTGCTCGACGATTGATCAGAGGGGGCCGCAGTTGCCCGCACTGGTTCGCCGGCTGCGGCATGCTCGTCGCTGGCGGATTCTGCTACGGGAGGCTCGTGGGCGATGGTGAATCGGTCGTGAGTCGCAGAATGCACCAGCTCCTGCGCGTGCCTCCGACCGGCTCCTCAGCATCTGCAGATTTCATCTGTGGTGGCGTATGATTCAGAGTGTGGCGACCATGATGCGGGGTGAACCATGAGCATCGATCTGACGGCGACCAGTGTGCCCGCAGGCAGTCTTGCGTTGCCCGAGAGCCTGCGTCGGCAGTTGGAGGCCTTTCGCCGGGTTGTCTGGACCGTCAAGGCGATCGAGGCCGTCTGTGGCGCGGTCTTCGGCGTGCTCGTGGCCTGGCTCGTGTTGTTTCTGCTCGACCGCATCAGCGACACGTCGAGTCTCGTGCGATGGATCCTCTTCGCGGCTGCCGTGGCCAGCTTCGCTGCGATTCCCGTGGCCTTCCACCGCTGGATCTGGAGCCATCGCGGGCTCGACAGTCTGGCGCGGCTGATCGCCCGCCGGTTTCCGTCGCTGGGCGACCAGCTGCTCGGCATCGTGGAGATTGTCCGCAATCATGGAGACCAGCGGGCGTCGCGGCAGCTCTGCGAGGCGGCCATCCGTCAGGTCGCTGAGTCGGCGGATCGCTGTGATCTCCGCGAGGCGGTGCCGCGACCACGACACCGCCTCTGGGCCTGGATGGCCGCCGTGCCGCTTGCGCTTGCGATCGCGCTGCCGCTGATCGTTCCCGACGCGGCGGCCAATGCCTGGGCCAGATTTCTTTCTCCGTGGCGGCTCGTGGAGCGGTTTACTTTCACGCGGATCGGTGGGCTGCCTGAGAAGCTGGTGATCCCGCATGGAGAACAGGCGGAGGTCGGCATCGGACTTCTTGCGGAATCGCGGTGGCGGCCGGCGCGGGCCCAGGCGCGGATCGGCAGCGGCCCCACGCTGACGGCCGACCGCGACGGCGATAGCTACACACTCACGCTGCCGCCGCAGACGACTGAGGCGCCGCTGCGACTGGCGGTGGGAGATGCCCGACAGCGGGTGACGCTCGTGCCCACCTTCCGTCCGGAGATCACGGGGATTTCTGCGCGGGTGCAATGGCCCGCCTACCTCGGCCGCCCGGAGCCGGTGATGAAGGATGCGCGGGGCGGCATGCTGGCTGTCGTAAAGGGAAGTTCCGTCGTGGTGACCGCCACGGCCAGCCGCGAACTTGCCTCCGCGACGATCGATGGTGCTAGCGTGGCACCCGCCGGCGGCACCATATCTACGCCGGCGCTCGTGGTCGATCGGCCGCTTGATCTGTCACTTGCCTGGCAGGACACACTCGGGCTCTCCGGCAGCAAGCCTCTCATCGTGAGCCTGGCCGCCGCAGACGATGCGCCGCCGACGATCGCGGTCGATGGCCTAGCGGGAAAGGCCGTGCTCCTGGAGAGCGAAATGATCCGCTTCAGCCTGCAGGCGCGGGATGATTTTGGCGTGAAGCAGGTGGGGATCGAGTGGATCGGGAGCGACAGTGGCGGCTCCGAATCGGCTGGCGACCGGACCGCGGGGGAGAGACTGCTGGCCGCCGGTGGACCTGCCGTGGAGACACTCGATGCGATCGGGACGTTTTCACCGGCCGCGCTGGCGATTGCGCCGCAGACGGTGGAGGTGCGGGTGTTTGCAGAAGACTATCTGCCTGGCAGAGAGAGGATCTATTCGCCCCCGGCGGTCTTTCTGGTGATGAACTCCTCCGACCATGCCCTCTGGGTCAACGATCAGATCGCAAGATGGAAGCAGCAGACCGCGGAGGTTCGCGACCGCGAAATGGAACTGCTCGCCAGGAACGAGGAGCTCCGCGAACTGTCTGACGAGAAGCTCGATGCACCGGAGAGCCGCAAGGCGATTCGGGAACAGGCGGCTGCGGAAAAGAACAACGGCCGCAGGCTGGAGCGTCTGGCAGACAGCGGCGCAGAGCTGGTCGGGCAGGCCCTGCGAAATCCGGAGTTCGACGCCGCCACGCTCGAGAGCCTGGCGCAGAACGTGCAGGATCTCAAGGCGATGGCCGAGACGCGGATGCCGGGGATCGGTGAACTCCTCCAGGCCGCCGCAGAGGCGGCCAAGGGCGACGATCCAAAGAGCGACCCAACCAGCGATCCAACCAGAGATCCAACTAGCAATGCAGGCCGCGGATCAAACTCGGTGGGCACCTCGCGGGCGAACGGAAAGAAGAACGCACCGGGCAACGAAAAGAAGGAAGAATCGCCGCTACCTCCGGCGCCAAAGGTCGTTGACAGCGAGGCATCGGCCTATCAGGCGAACGAGCAGCCGCAGTCGCCTGAGAAGAAAGACGGCGGTGGTGGTGGTGGCGGCCGACTGGGGCTGCCGACCACGATCGTGGGAAGTGTTCCTCAGTCGCCGAAGAAGAGTGGCGACGGTGCCTCCCAACAGAAAAAACAGTCCCAGAAAAAACTCCTCGCTGAGGCGATCGAAAAGCAGCGGCAGCTGCTCGAGGATTTCGCGAAGATCGCTCAGCAGCTCGCCGAGGTGATGGCGCGGCTGGAGGGCACGACGTTTGTCAAGCGGCTGAAGGCCGCGTCGCGAAGTGAGCTGAAGGTGGGCGAGGGACTGGCGTCGATCGTGTCACGAGGCTTTGGCCCGCCCGCGAAGGCCGATCGGAGCGAGTCATTTCCCCGGCAGGTGGCAGCCGTGACCAAGGGCAACGACGAGGTGGGGAAGAAACTCTCCGCGGTCATGGACGACCTCGATGCCTACTCCGCGCGGCGTCCGCAGCAGGCTCTGCGGACCGTGCTCGAGGAAATGAAGACTCTCGATGTGCTCGGCAGCCTTCGGCAGCTGACACAGGACATGAGTCGGGAGGCGGGCGTGTCGATCGCCCAGACGGAGTTCTGGTCCGACACGTTCGACCGCTGGGCCGACGAACTCGTACCGCCGCCCTGTGGCAGCTGCAATGGCGGTGGCACGTGTGAGAGCCTGCCGCCGGAGGTGGTGCTGGAGGCGATGCTGATCCTGGAGGCCGAGACCAACCTCCGCGAGGAGACCCGGGTGGCGGAGCAATTGCGGCCCGGGGTTGAGCCCGAGGCCTTCAAGACCCGCGCCGCCGGTCTGGCGTCGGAGCAGCAGGGGCTCGTCGAACGCGTGGCAGCGATGGTGGAAAAACTGATCGATACGCCCGACGATCTGCTGCGGTTTGACGACGAGATCGAACGCATGAAACGGGAATTGATGCCCAACCGGAACCGGCCGGTGAAATTCGCCGGCGACATCGCGATCTTCAAGCAGGTGAAGGCGGTGATGGCGGAAGCCCGTGGCATCCTCGCAGCTACCGACACCGGCCGCCGGGCGATCGCCGCCGAAACCGAGGCCATCGAACTGCTTTTGCAGTCGCGGTTTGGGGGTGGTGGGGGCGGTGGAGGTGGCAGCAGCCCGGGCGGAGGCGGCATGGGGGGCACCCGCAATGCGGCGCTGACCAGCCTTGGACAAGGCATCAATGCGAAGGCCCGCCATGAGGCGCCCGAGGAGGAACAGTCGATCGGCAGGAGTGGCCGCGAACTGCCGGAGGAGTTTCGAGATGGACTCGACGCCTACTTCAACGTCTTCGAGCGAAGCCGCGATGCCACAGGACGAGCGCCATGAAGATCGCCAGCCAGGTTGTGAGAATGATTCTGATCGCGCCTATTGCGGCGGTGGTGTTGTCCGGTCTGATGTCAGGTGTGGCGGCGACACAGGCCGCCGAGCTTGCCGAGGTGAAGCCGGAGGCTCGAGAGGCCGAAGCCAAGCCCAACGAGCGTCCGGAAGAGGCGGAGCGACGGCAGCAGCTCGATCTGCAGATCAAGCAGCAGGCGGTTCACTGGGAGCAGCAGTTCAAGAAGCTGCTCCACGGCGATCTCGAACTGGTGCGGGCGGTCTGCGGCGACCTGCCACGGGAGTCGCGGCGGGCGATCGTTCGGGCTGGGGAACAGGCGGCGAAAGATGCCTCGCTGCGACTGGCCGAACTGCAGTTCCGGGACCAGAGACGCCAGCAGCAGGTCGCCTTTCCCTGGCAAGGAGTGGTCGGGGACGTTCTCAAAAAGATCGTCCCGCCAGCAGCAGGGCCGGTCACCACGACAGACGGCGAGAAGCCTACGGATGATCCACTGTTGTTCTTCTCCGCCGCCCTGGCACAGAGTCTCAAGGAGCATGTTGGTAGTGAACAGGCGGAGGAGTTTTCCCGGCAGCTTGCTGCACGGAGCGAGCGTCGGAAGGCCGCCGCGGCGCACGCCATCGTCGCCTCGCTCGACGCGGAACTCTGCCTCACCGCCGCGCAACGGGAGAAGATCGAGCAGTCGATTCTGGAGCGGTGGAGCGACTCGATGTTCATGGCTATCCAGGGGATGCACACGAACAATGGCGTCCGAATCTTTCCGGGACTGCCCGACGAATGCGTCAGGCCCCATCTCACGAGGACACAGCGGGAGCGTTTCCAGCGACAAGACTTCCTTGGTGATGCATCGTTGCAGCGGCAATTCTTTATGCAGACGATGAATATGCTCAACGCCGTGCAAGAGTCCAAACCCGATCCATGGTGGGCTGAATGATGCAAGGCATAGCTTCGATGAAACCGAGCGGCCTGGCCGTCTGTTGGCGGGGCGGGGCGGGCATCGCGCTGCTCGTGATCCTGTCGCTGTTGCTATGCGGCTGCCCGCCGCTCCATGGCGAGGACGACACCGTCGTCGATGCCGCCACGCGACAGAAGGCCGGGCAGGGGGAACAGCTTCAGCAGATCGGGCTCGATCAGCAGATGAACAGCATGTTTTTTCAAGGTGTGCGTAATCCAGAGCTGGCACGGCAGAAGTTCATCGACAGACTCTTGCTGGAGGTGTTGGCTGTCGATGAGGTCTGTGGCCTCACCGATCAGCAGCGGTTGAAATGCGAGACCGCGGCCAGGCTCGACGTGGCGCGGGTGATGGACGACGTCGACGCGGTGCGACGGCGATATGCCGGTCGGACGATCGATCTGAACAGCCCTGCCGGCCAGGCGGAGTGGCAGCGTTTCCATCAGGATGCGACGGCAGTGCAGGCGAAGCTGACCAGTGCAGGTGACGCGACGAGCCTTTTGAAACGGGTGATTCCAGGGGTGCTTGATGACACGCAGCGGTCGGTCTGGGAGCGGGAGTCGGAGCTGCGGCTGCGGTATCAGTGGCAGAGCGTGGTGGAGGCCGGTATGTCGCAGCTCGATCTGGCACTCGGGCTGACCGCAGAGCAGCACGATGCGATCCGGGGGATGCTCATGGAGCAGCCGCTGCGGATCAACGGGGGGATGGTCTGGGGGCAGACCAACCATTATCCGCCACACATCTGCAAGTATGCCCTGTCCCGGCTTGATCGGAGCCGGCTCGACGCACTCGTCAGCAAACGGCAACGGAAAATGCTGGGCCAGTTTATCGATCAGGGACAGGGCATAGCGGACTATCTCAAGCAGCAGAAGTTGATCCTGGAGTGAGGTCCGTGAGAGGGAAAGCTTTGGTGAGGCACAGCATTCATTCACGCGGCATTCAGCTCTTCGCGTCGGCCCTGCTGGCCGTGGCGGTCTGGCTGCTCTCTGGGGCGGCGTTCGCACAGCTGCCGGCAGTCCGCACCGGCGACCCTGTGCCCCGAGACGTGCGTGACCTCTACGACGCCGGCTGCAGGTATCTGGCCCGCGAGCAGGATTCCTCGGGCACATGGAAGGACAACCAGGAGGGGCCCGGCGTCACCGGGATGGCGATGATGGTGCTGCTCGCCTCTGGAGAAGACCCCAATCACGGCGCCTACCGCACCCAGATCCGCCGGGCGCTGCGGAGCATCATCGCCTCGCAGGACGCCGCCAGCGGGTATTTCGGCGGCAAGGGCGGAGGGCATTCGAGCATGTACCAGCACGGCTTCGCCATGCTCGCCCTCGCGGAGGCCTATGGCGTGGTCGATGACCGCACGCTCTGGGCGGAGGAGGGGGGCAGCGGCAAGGGAAGATCGGTGGGAGAGGCCTTGGAGCTAGCGGTAAAGCTCGCGGTCACCTCGGCCAAGAAAAACCCACTCGGTGCCTGGCGCTATTCGCCCGATGCCAACGACCACGACACGTCGGTCAGCGGTGCCATCCTGATGGGGCTGCTGGGTGCACGGAATGCCGGCATCGAGGTGCCCGATGAAACGATCGACAAGGCGATCGCCTATTACACCACGATGACCGGTCCCGATGGTCAGGTGGGCTATATGGGCCCGGGGGGCGGCAGTGACGCCACCACCTCGATCGGCGTGCTCGTGATGGCGATCGCGCGGCGGAAGGATCTGCCGAAGTACAAGCTGGCGGCGGACTACCTCAAGAAGCACAGTCAGGGAATCCAACAGCAAAACCCCTACCCCAACTACACCCGCTACTATCGCGCCCAGGCGCTCTTTCAGGCCGACGTCGAGACCTGGCAGCAGTGGAACGACGGACTCGTCCAGGAACTCAAGAGACTGCGGCAGGCCGATGGCAGCATGGTGGCACAGGGAGGTCCCGATGGCGGCGTGATCGCCAGCACGTCGCTCACACTCCTGGCGCTGGCGGTGAATTTTCGATTTCTGCCGATCTACGAGCGCTGAATGCCTGTCATGCGGAATCGTTCAATACTCCCTCCTGTGCCTCATTGGCGAACCATGTCGAACGATGTCGGCAGGCTCTTGCGACGACCAGCCTGCGACGCTCTGAAGTGCCGCACCGTTGGCCTCTGGGTGCTGACGCTGCTGACGGTAGCCGGGCTGGGCCGTACCGGCAGGACGGCAGACCAAGATCGCCACGACACGGACGGCACCCCGGCTCTGGCCGTCATCGATCTGCCGCGGCATGGATCGCTCACGGGCAGATTGCTCGATCTGCCCGCCGAGGCCGCGATCGGACGGACGACGCTCCTCTGGCAATCGCCCGCCTTCGCCAGGCCCTTTGAGTTTGCCTTGGACGGCGTCATCGGGATCCGATTTCCGCAGCCGAAGGAAGAAGAGCAACCGCAGGCAGCTGGCGACTGGCGGATCGAACTGGGGAACGGCGATCAGTTCGTCGGCGGAATCGAATCGATTGATGAGCGACAGGTGGTGGTGACCACGGGCTCACTCGCCTCGCCCTCGAGGCTCGTCGTGCGACGAGACGCAGTGCAGGGCATCTTTCGCGGTGCACCGGTGGCCATCGCTGCGGGGTCCGGTGGCTCGGCTGGCAGCTTGGCCGGCACGCGGGCTACCCTCGTGGCCGGTGAGAGCCTCTCCCGCGATCTGAAGACCGGCCTCCGCAGCCGGTATGACATTGCCCTCTCCTGGCAGGAGCGGCCGGCGATGCGGATCGCCGTGGCTTGCGGCGGGGCCGATGACGCGACGCATGGCTATCGCCTGGAACTGGGAACTGACGGCATAGTGGCGGTCCGCGAAGAGGAGGGCACCGACGGTGGTGCTGGCGGCCGTGTCGACCTGCAGCCGTGTGGCGATCTGCCGGAGAACGGCCTCACCCTCTCCGTCTACGTCGACGAGTTGGCCGGCAGGCTGGCCGTCATGCTCCCAGATGCCAACGAGCCGATTGCCGATCTCACCATTCCGCCAGCTGGCGGCAAGACAGGGGGCGGCATTCAGATTACCGTCACCGCCGGACAGGCCTCGCTCGACTCTCTCCGAGTGACCCAGTGGCGGGGTGGTTCGCTTTCGCATGCCGGCACTCGTGAGGGCGAGATCCACTTCCGCGACGGCGAGTCTCTGGCGGCGGTTGTCGAGGGAATAGAGCCGGGCAGTGGCACCATCGTCGTGCGGGCCGCCGGGAGTGAAGCGGCCAGTGAACCAAGGCGGATCTCGCTCGAGCAGATCGATGGGATTCTGTTTCCATCTGAAGGACTGCCGTCCACGGAACAGGCGACCGACGATGCTGAGCCGGAAGTCGGCCGCAGCGTCGTGCAGGCCACCGATCTGACTGGCTCCCGGCTGACGGGCAGGCTGCTGCGGGTCGAGCAGGGGACGGTGTGGCTCGAGCATCCGGCCGTTGCAGAGCCTGTGCCGTTACCGATGGCAACGCTGGCAGCGATTGTCGGCCCCGCGTTGCCCGCTGAGCCAGCGACACTCCCCGGCAGGATCGGTCGGCTCGATTGTGGACAGGAGACGGTCTGGGGCTGCCTGGTGAACGGCGCCGAGTCAGGGGAGGCGGAGGCCAAGGCGGGCAGCGACGGTTCACTCGCTGCGACGATTCGCTGGCAGCCGCAGGGAAGCCTGAATGCCAGCCCGCTGGTAGCCGCTGACGACGGAGGGCAGCCGCAGGCAACGATCGACTATGCAGAGAAGGGCAAGCCAGATGCGTCCAAGGCGGCGGGCGATCTTCAGGCCACGAAACGCAAGGCCACGAAACGGCAGATCACGAAACAGCAGGTCACGAAACAGTTTGGGTCGCTGTTGATCCTACGGACAGGAGAGACGCTCTCCTGCCGCGTGGAGGCGATCGACGAGACAGGCGTGCGGGTGCAGGCGACGCTCGGCGAGCCGGTGACGGTGGCGGCCGATCTGGTGCAGGCGGTGGAACTTGTGCCCGCTCCCGGGCGGGAGATGAGCGCGGAAAAATTCCGGAGCCTGACGACGCTGCCCCGTTCGCAGCGGCAGCAGCCGCCGACGCATGTGCTGCGATCGGTGGAGGGGGACTATCTCCGCGGCCGGATCGTGGCGATGGATGCAAAGACCATTCGCATCGCCGTCGAGGCCAGTCCGCGGGCCACACCGCTCTCCATTCCCCGCGATCAAGTGGCGCGGCTGATCTGGCTCCATCCGGAAAACCTCGACACGCCGTGGCAGCCGCCACAGCCCCAGGCTGGCGAAGGACTGCTCGTGGAAAGTGTGAGCAGTGACAACGACCGTCTGCGGATGCTGGCGATGCGTATCGAAGGGAATCGGCTCTTTGGCATCAGCCCGTGGCTTGGCCCCTGTAGCATCGATCTGGAAACAACCGACCGACTCCTGATCGGAGGGGCCCACGATGATTCGCCACAGCCGTTTCCTTATGCACAGTGGAAACTGTCGGCCGCTCCGGAACCAAGAAATCTTCCGCCCAGAAAACCGTGACTGCGGCCGGGCTTTGCCTGTTGGCAAGAACACGACAAGGAATTTCCATGATTCTCTGCAGGCATATTCCTCGTCTGATGGTCACGCTGGTCGTTGCTGCGCTGGCGATCTCCGCGACCGCCGCGCAGGCCGCCCCAGCACCCCGGCCCAATATCGTGCTCGTGGTGGGCGAAGACATGGGACCCGACCTCGGCGCCTACGGCTGCAAGGATGCCATCACGCCCAACATGGACCGACTGGCCCGCGAAGGGGCCCTGTTCACGCGGGCCTTCACCCACTGCGGTGTCTGCGCTCCCTCGCGGAGCGGCATGATCACAGGGCGGTATCCGCTCTGTTACGGTGGCCAGAACATGCGGTCGGTCGTGATCGATCCGCCGCGGCCGTTTACGGAACGGCTGCGGGCCGCCGGCTACCGCGTGCTCTGGCCCGGCAAGACCGATTTCAACGGCGTGCCGACGAAGGAACTGGCCGACGATCGCAAGGAGTGGCTGGGCGGCCCCAAGCCTCAGGAACCGTTCTTCGCGTATCTCAATCTGACCGTCAGTCACGAGAGCAAGGTCAACGCCAACGACAAGAAGCATGCCGAACACACCCGCGGGCTGACGGCCGCGCAGCGGCGCGATCCGGCGACGGTCGCCCTTCCGCCGATCTACCCCGACGACCCTGCGGTGCGGCGGGCGGTGGCCAACTACCACGAGCTGGTGACGGTGGTCGATGGCGAAGTGGGCCGGGTGATGGACTGGCTTGCGGAGCATGATCTCGAGAAGAACACCGTCGTGATCGTGACGGGAGACCACGGCCGCGGCATGCCCCGCTTCAAGCGGTCGGTCAAGGATACGGGCACGCGGGTGCCGCTGATCGTCCGCTGGCCGGGAACGATCCCACCGGGGACTGTTCGCGAAGACTTCGCCAGCTGGATCGACTTCGCCCCCACCGCGCTCTCCCTCGCGGGCGTGCCGATCCCGCCAGAGTATGACGGCCACTGCTTTCTGCCCACCGCCTCCGGGCCGCCCCGCTATGTCTATTCGTTTCGCGACTGCATGGACGAGGACTGCGACCGGGTACGTTCGGTCCGCGACGAGCGGTATCGGTATGTGCGGAATGCCACCACCCGTCGGTCCGAGGCGGGGTACGTCACGACCGCAGAGGGTGGCCCGATCATGGAGGTCATTCGGCGGGAGGAAGCCGCTGGCCGGCTGGATGCCGTGCAGTCGGTGTTTGTGTCGCCCTCCCGCGATCAGGAATGGCTGTTCGACACGCAGGACGATCCCTGGGAGGTGCGGAATCTCGCTGGCGATCCCGCCTATGCGGCGAAACTGGCTGAACTGAGAGACGCCTGCCAGAAGTGGGTGGAGCACTGCGGGGAATTGGGCGAACTGGATGCCGACGCGCTCGTGCAGCGGGGCATCATCGAGCCGCGGGACCCGAAATACGCGGAACGCATCAGGGCCCATGAACTGAAGATGGCCATCAACACTGCCGTCGAGACCGGGTCGAAGCCGGCGACGCCAGCCGCCCTGTATGACTATGCCCTCGGTGTGCCAGCGCACTACAGCTTCGGCACCACGGTGGATGCGACGGGTAACGTGCTCTTTACTGAATTTAGCCATCGGCGAATCTGCAGCTGGAAGCCACCCGCGGGAGAACTTGGCGTGGTGCAGGCCCGCGATCTGCCGGGCATGTTTGGCATCGCCGCGGGGGCCGACGGCGAACTCTTCGTGGCGCAGGATCTCGGCGACACGGGCAATCCCGGCAAGATCCTCAGACTCTTTGCCGACGGACGCGAGACTCCGGTTGTGGAGCAGATCACCCGGCCGCGGCAGTTGGCCTGCGATGCAGAGGGTAATCTCTGGGCGGTGCTCGAAGGGGGGCGGGTGATCACCTGGCGAAGAGGCACTGGCGTGGTGGAGGAGGTGCTCACCGCGATGTCGCCTGTCAGCGGAGTGGCCGTCGGGAAAGACGGATCGGTCTATGTCAGCGAATACGGACAGTTCGACGTCGCCCCCGAGGGCTATTCCCGTCCAGTTGCCCCGGGGCTGGTGAAGGTGCGTCGTCCTGATGGCAGCGAGACGGTTCTTGCCAAGGGATTCTGGCGGGCCCGCGGACTGGCGATCGACGGCGACACGCTCTTCGTGTGCAGCGAGTCGGATCGCGAGGACCACGGTAATGCCGGCCAGTTGGTGCAGGTGGATGCCCAGACAGGGAAGACGACCATTGTTCTCGACGGAGTTGATTACCCACAGTTTCCCGCCATCGGCTCGACCGGAGTCGTCTTCTTCACGCTGGCCCGTGACAACCAGCTCGTGTCGTTTGATCCCAGCAGTCCCTTCCATCCGGCGGCTCCGCCGGCCGAACTGGTAAAGCAGACGGGGCTCGCGAAAGCGTGCGTGCGGGGCGGCAGCATCGGTTGGGAAGCCTCGGCGGCAGGCGTGCCCTTCGTCATTCGGTCCCAGGAGCTTTCCATCGCCGGCCGCTTCCAGCCCGCAGCCGGCAGCCAACGCATTGAAGGCTGGTTTGAGATCTCAGCCGAGAGATTTCAGTTGAACCCGAACGATCTCTATCCCCATCACGATGCCGAGCATCCTGGCCCGGGCGTGTTTGAGCTGCCACAGGTGGAGTCGACCTGCGATGCCGGGCGGTTGCAGGTGGACGTCATTCCACGGCGGCGGCATCAGGGCTGCCGCTGGCCGATGCAGCACGTCGGCACGAGCGAAGAATCCCCTGCCGCTGGATTCAGTGAACAGCCGGAGGCGTTTCGATTCTCTTTCCGTTGGACTGCGGCACCGTGACGGTGCTCTACCGCCTGCAGCCCAGTTCCCGCATGATGCGGGCGGTCTGGTCATACGCCTCGGCGACCCACTCCACGATCCGTTCCGGTTCCGGCGAATATTCCAGTTCGATGCTCACGGCTTGGTCGTAGCCCGTGGCTTTGATCGCCGCCAAGTAGTCGCTGATGGGCGTCACGCCGCGGCCCGGTGGCAGGTCGCCATGCACCTTACCGTCGCAGTCGCTCAGGTGCACGTGCTCGATCAGACCGGCCAGCCTCGCCACGTCGACGGGGGGCGTGCCGACCAGATGCAGGTGCGAAATGTCGCAGTTGGCCCGCACCGTGTCGGGCAGATCGACATCGCGAAGGAACTGCAGCATGGTGTCGATCGAACGGACGAGCGACTGATGAAACGGCTCGAGTTCGATGGCGATCTTCACACCGCGGGCGGCGGCGTAGGTGCCGAGTTCGCGGACCGCATCGACGGCCAGCTGCCACTGCTCACGAGGCGGGATCACCTCCTTCTGCCAGACGTATTCGCCCAGCACCAGCAAGAGATTGCGACAGCCCAACTCCGCCGTGAGGTCGAGGTAGGCCCGGCAGCGGTCGAGATGAAACCGGCGGACCGCAGGATTGAAGTCGATAAGGCCCAGAGCCACGCAGCAGAGGCTCACGATCGGAAGGTCGAGATCCCGGCAGGTGTCCTTGATCAGGGCTCGTTCCACTGCGTCGGTGTCGAGCGGATCGGTAAAGATGTCGACCGTGTCGAAGCCCAGTTGCTTGGTTTTCTCGAGGCCGAATCTGGTGCCTTTGCCCGCCTGGGCGAATGCGGAATTGATCAATCCAAGCTGCATGATGGTCTCCCTTACGACACGGTAGCTGATTTCGAAATGATCTCGTCGACGGCAACAGCCCGGTGCTCACGGGCCGAGAGGTAGGCTGCATCGACCAGAGCCATGGTGAGCAGATTATCAGCGCCCGTCGCCGTGGCCGGTGCCGTGCCCTCCAAGTCACGGAGCAACTCGGCCATCGGCCCGATGAAGGCGTCGGGAAACCATGCCTCGGGCCAGCGGGGACGCTGCCATCCGCCCGACGTCGTGGTGCTGAAGTCGAGCGTGCTCGGCCGCCGTTGCGGATAGGCGGGCCAGCCGATGTCGCCGATCGCCAAGCCTGCCGTGCCCTCGACGCGGAATCGCACCGAGAGATCGGCCTCGGCTCCTTCGCGGGCCGGCCCGGCCCAGACGTCGTCGATCGCCAGGCAGCGCAGCCCCGAGTCGTATTCGAGAATCGTGAGGCAGATGCCATCGTCGTGCGGAAACCGCTTCGCCGTCCGCGGGTCGGGACGTATCGAGGCGAACACGCGAGTGGGAGTGCCGAACCAGAAACGAAACGTATCGAGGTGGTGGATCGACATGATTCGCAATGTCACCCAGCCGAGCCGTTCCTGCCAGTCCATCCAGTGTGGAATCGCCCGCATCTCGATCGTCGCCAGCACGGGCTCTCCCAGTGTCCCCCGTGCGACAAGTTGGCTGCAGGAACGCACGGCATGGTCATACCGCATGTTCTGGTTCACCACGAGCCGGACGCCGGCATCGCTGCACGCGGCCACGAGCCGCTTCGCCTCCGGATAGCTGCATGCGAGCGGCTTTTGCGCCAGGATCCCGCGGATCCGCGGATATCGCTCGATGGCTTCCTCGATGATCGCCGGCTGCATGTCGGGTGGGACGGCGATGTCGACCACCTCAACCGCCGGATCATCGAGCACCTGACGGTAATCGCCATAGGCCGACGCGATCCCGTGCCGCGTGGCGACGGCCTGCGCCGCCTCGAGCCGCCGGGCCGCGATCGCGACCGGGTTCAGGCCGTGGGCCCGATAGGCCACGAGATGGCAGTCGGCCATGATGAACCCGGCGCCGATACAGCCGATGCCCACGCTGCGATCACGCGGCAGTGGCGGAAGATGATCGGGGGTGTTGGCGATGTCGCTCATGGCACATTCTTCTGAACCAAAGCCATCACTCCGTCAGGTGCTGCTGCCGGCTGCGGTGACAGGCGTGATGGGGAATGCCCGGAAGCAGAGGCCGAGCAGCAGCGGCACGAGCACGAGAGTCACTACGGTCGAAACGAACATGCCGCCGAGCAGCACGGCGCCCAGGCCGCGGTAGAGCTCGCTGCCTGCACCCGGAAACAGCACCAGCGGCAGCAGTCCGAGCACCGTCGTCAGGGTCGTCATGAAGATCGGGCGGACACGACTGCGAACGGCTTCGATGACCGCCTCCGTTGGCTCCCAGGCCGCGCCTCCTGTGCCAGCCTCCGATTCGCCGCGGACCAGCTGCAACGCCCGTTCGACGATCAGGATCGGATTGTTCACGACCGTGCCGATCAGGATCACGAAGCCCAGCATCGTGAGCACGTCGAGCGTCTGGAAGATGCCAAACGGCGCTCCCAGCCAGTTGAGCAAGGCCAGGCCGAGCAGGCCCCCGACGCTGCCCAGCGGCACGGACATGATGATCACGGCCGGATAGATCCACGACTCGAAGAGCGCCGCCATCAACAGGTAGGTGATCACGCCCGCCAGCAGCAGGTTGAACCAGAGCGACCGCCAAGTCGTCACGAGCTTGTCAGTCGTGCCACCGAGCGTGATGGCATAGCCGCCTGCCAAGGCCCCCGATTCAGCGAGGGGCGCGACCACGAGGCGGCGAATTCGGTCCTGGGCCTCCTCCAGGGGCATCTGAGGCGGCGGAGACACCTGCACGGTGATCGCCCGCTCACGCTCCCGGTGCAAGATCTGTTCGGGACCGCTGGAGAATTCCCTGATCTCGGCGACGCTTTCCAGCGGCACGAGCTGACCGCCGGGAGTGATCACTGGCAGTGTCCGCAGGTCCTGCGTGCGCTTTACAAATCGGTCGTCGCCCTTGATCACGAGGTCGATGCGGTCGTTGTCGAGAAAGTAGTCGGTCGCGTAGCCGCCGTCGACCAGGCAATTGACCATGTAACCCAGTTGGCGGGCATCGAGCCGCATGTCAGCCGACTGTTCGAGCCGTGGCACGAGCTGCACCTCCGGGCTCGACAGATCGAGCGACGGCTTCGGCAGATTCTGGCTGCCCGGCGTGGCCTCCGGCAGCTTGGCCATCACGCCCATGCCGAGCTGCACGAGCTTGGCAAGATCGGGGCCGGTGATCTCGATGTCGATCGTGCGGCCCGAGCCGATCCCCTGCTCGAACAGGCTCGACTGTTTCGCCACCGCGAACGTGCCCGGTAGGTCTGCCGCTACCCGTCGGATGAGCGGCACGAGTTTTCCCGCAAGGAGCGGATCGAGTGACCGCACGCCGATGAACACACTCCGTCCCCGGGCCACGAAGAAGAGGTCGCCGAGGACCGGGGCGTCGAGTGCGGCGGCTTCCGGAGTGCCGGGATCGACATCCCAATAGGGGAGCAGTCGCGCTTCGACGATGTTGCCCATCCGCAGCAGTTCGTCGATGTTGTAGCCGGGAGGTGGCAAGAGGATGCCGAAGACGAGGTTGCGATTCCCTTCGGGCAGGTACTCGACCTTAGGCATGAGCAGCCAGGTGGCGCCGACGGCCGCTGCGACGATGACCAGCGATGTGACCGCCTGTCGTGCGACGCTTGCCAGCAGGAAGCGGTCGAGGCCGATCAGGCCAGCCATGAAGGCGGAGCCGAACCGGGTGATCGGGTCGCCGGCGGCCACGGCGATGCTCGAATCGTCCCCATCCTGCCGGCCCGTGACGACCGCGGCGGCGGCGCTGCCGTGCCGGCCCTGCAAGAGCCACGCAGCCGCCACTGGGACGACGAGACCCGAGACGGCCAGCGACAGGCCGACGGCCGCGGCGATGGCCAGAGCGATGTCGCCGAAGAGTTGTCCGGCCTCTCCCTCGACGAAGAGCACGGGCAGAAAAACAGCCACGTTGGTGAGGGTGCTTGCGAGGATCGCTCCCCACACTTCCGTCGTGCCGCGGACGGCCGCGGTGCGGGGATCTTCTCCACGGCTCCAGTGGACGAAGATGTTTTCGAGCACGACGACGGCGTTGTCGATCAGCATGCCGACGGCGAAGGCGATGCCGGCCAGGCTGATCACGTTGAGCGTTCGGTTGAACGCGGCGAGCGCGAGAAACGTGCCCATCACGCTCACCGGGATCGACATCGCCACGATCAGCGTCGAACGGATGTTTCGCAGGAAGAGGAGCAGCGTGCCGAGCGTCAGCAGGCCGCCCACGAAGATGTTGTCGTTGACCAGGCCGATCGCCGAATCGATATAGGTCGTCTCGTCGTAGATGACCGAAAGGCTCAGGCCCCGAGGCCGTAGATCGTGGTCGATGTCCGCCGCGACGGCCCGCAGTCGCCGCATCAAGGCGAGGACATTCGCGCTCGTTTCGCGGGTGATCCGGATGGCGATGTTGCTGGCACCGAAGCGACGCACGATGCCGTCAGGTTTTTTCATGCCGAGCTGCACCTGCGCGACATCGTGCACGTAGACCGGTCGCCCGTCGCGGCGGCTGATGATCACGTCGGCCACCTGCTGCGGCGAACGGAGCTGCCCGAGCGTGCGGACGACATACCGCCGCTTCCCCTCCCAGAAATCGCCACCCGAGGTGTCCTGGTTTTGGTTGGAGAGCGCCAGCCTGAGGTCGTCGATCGTGATCTGCCGGGCCGCCAGCAGCTGCGGGTCGATGATCACCTGCAGTTCGTCGGCCCGCCCGCCGACGAGATCGGCGCTCGACACGCCGTCAACCCGTTCCAGCCGGCCCTCGATCTCATCCTCGGCCATCCGCCGCATCGACTCGACATCGATGTCGGCTGGCTTGAAGGCCTCGAGTTCCGGATGGGCCGCCACGAGCCGCCGCAGGCGGAAGAGGGCGAGATCCGGGCTGCGGGCGGTCGCGACGCGGTCGATGTCGGCAGCGAGGGCGGGGTGGGCCGCCTTGGCTTTCGCGAGCTCCTCGGGATTGGGGGCGGCCTGTCCCAGGATCAGCCACGCCACGGGACGATCGTTTCCGCTGGCAGTGCGGATCACAGGCCTGTCCGCATCGATGGGCCAGTCGCGGACCTGCTGCACCCTCGTGTTGACCTTCACAAGGGCCTGTGACATGTCGGTGCCAACGGCAAACTCCAGGTCGATCGTCCCTTGGGAGTCGCTCGATTCACTCGAGAGCTTGACGAGCCCTTCGACGCTCCGCAGCTGTTCCTCGAGGGGCTGAACGAGTTCACGTTCGACCTCCTGCGGGCTGGCGCCCGACCAAAATGCTGTCACCGAGATGGTCGGGATCTGCACCTCCGGCGTGAGTTGCACCGGCATCGAGAGCAGAGCCAGCACGCCGAAGAGCGTCACCAGGATCACGCCCACGGCGACCTTCACAGGGTTGGCAACACAGGCCGCAACGACATTCATGGAGGGCTCACAAAGACGAAGCCGGTGAGGGCAGGGGGGCGGGCAGCAGTTTCCCTGTCCCGTCAGGGCTGCGGGAATGAAACGTTCATGCCGGGCCGCAGGCGTTCATTGCCACGAATGACGACCAGTTGCCCGGGCTCGAGGCCGCCGCGGACCTCGACACTGCCCTCGATGGTGGCTCCGAGCGACACAGGCACAGGCCGCACGGTGCCCGTCGTGGCCGACCCCGCGGCGGGTGTCACACCGACAGGATCAATCACGAAGACCATGGCGCTCGCGGCCCCGAGAACGAGCGCATCCTTCGGCAGCACAGTGGCCGGGCCAGTGCGTCCGACGGGCAGCCAGACCCGTGCAAGCATGCCTCCCCGGAGGGTCGGCTGGCCAGCCACGATCCGGTTTTGGAGCGACACTTTGACGGGAAAACTCCGACTGAGCAGGTCGGCCTGAGGCACAATCCGTTCGACGCGGCCGATCCAGGTCTGATCGTGGGCGCCATCGAGTTCAATCCGCACGTCCACGCCCTGCGATAGTGACCCGACCAACATCTCTGGCACCTGCACCACGATCTCGACTGTGTCGAGCTCTGCGATTCGCGCTACCAGTCCTCCTCTCGCAACCCATTGGCCTTCCTCCGCGAACAGCTCGACCACCCAGCCGTCGAACGGCGAACGGATCGTGTGCTTTGCGAGCTGATCGTCGATGCGTTGCAGCTGAGATTCCTGCACGGCGGCAGCCGCAGCGGCCTGCGCGATCTGCTCCTTGCGAGGCCCGGCAACGGCCAGCGCGAGCGCTGCTTTGCTGCCGCGGAGTTGGGCCTCGATCTGCCGCAATTCCGTCTGGGCGTCGTGCAGTTCGTCGGCGGTACTCGTGCCCCGCTGTGCCAGCCGACTCACCCGCTCGAGGCGGCTGCGGGTGTATTCCGCGCGGGCCTCAAATCCATCAGCGGCTGCGCGGGCCTGATCGATGTCTTCGGGGCGTGTTCCGGCATTCAGCTCGGCGAGCATCTGTCGAAGTCGCTCCAGTTCAGCGGCAGCTCCCTGCCGCTCGATTTCCAGCAGTCCGCGCAGGAGTTCGGCAATCGGCTGGCGAGCCTCAACGTGCTCTCCTTCGACGACCGGCAGCTTCACCAGCCGCCCGTCGACCGCGCTGCCCACATCGCTGACTCGGGCCGGGTAAACCGTGCCGACAAACGACTGGCCAGTCGCCAATTCGCGGCGTTCCACACGTGCCGCGGCCACTGGAACGGCAGGGGGAGGGTCGGCCGCCCAGGCCTGCGAGATCCCAGCGAGCAGCAGAGACAAGGCAAAAAGCGTGTAATTTACGGACATTTTGAGGGTTCTTTCTCGAAAGCCCACCCGTGTCGAGGCATGCTGTGCCTGCTGCTTTCCCATGCCAATGGTTATACACTCCCATTTTCTGCCAATTTTTGCGGCGTTTTTTCTGGTGCTTGACGTTGGGACGGGGTTCGGCTAATTTTCTTCGAAGTGCCAGCCGATGCCATTGAACCGAGCCTCGCTCGGTCTCGTATAGGGATCTGCTGATCAGGACGTGATCTTTGCCGTGGGTTGAGGCCCGGTCCGGTTACTCGGATCGAACCTCTGTCCATGGCGATGCCCAGCGATGGGTGTTCGTCTCTTTGAGACAGGGTCACGAGCCGACGGTGCTTGATGCACTGCCGGCTCGTTTTGTTCTTTGACAATTTGGTCGTGGTAATTGGCATCTTGAAAGAATGCTGATGGAAGCTGTTCACCGGGATTCGTTCCGGAGACAGCTTTCGGAGGCGTTCTCCCAAGGCTCACGAAGGCGTTTTATGAAGCAATTCATGGGACGTTGTTCGTGATAAAGAGCGAGGTAGTTTTTTGACTTCTCAGCTGCTCAGAAATGAGTGGCTGCAGAGTTGAGAATAATCGTAGTGCCCTGAGTCGCTGGCGCGCTTGCCAGTGCAGGCTCAGGGTGTAGCGAAACAACTCGATGACATTGTTTCCGAAGCGTTTCAGCCATTTCGGTGGCTAGGGCGTTTCGCGAGCACTCGATTCGGGTGGTCAAGCTATTAAGGGCGCATGGGGGATGTCTAGGCGTTAGGAAGCTTTGAAGGGCGCGGAAGACTGCGATAAGCCCGGGGTAACCGTCAAACAGGTGATGAGCCCGGGATTCCCGAACAGACTGCAACTGAATACATAGGTTGCAGTAGCGAACGCGGAGAACTGAAACATCTCAGTATCCGCAGGAAAAGAAAGAAAAATCGATTTCCTCAGTAGCGGCGAGCGAAAGGGAAACAGCCCAAACCGCGGTGGTTTCCACTGCGGGGTTGTAGGGCCCTCCACCGGAGTTACCAAACAACGAGTTAGCAGAATGATCTGGAAAGGTCGTCCATAGAGGGTGACAGGCCCGTATGCGAAAATTCGTTGTCTCTGGAGGGTACCCTGAGTAGGTCGAGCCACGTGGAATCTCGACTGAATCGACGGGGACCATCCCGTAAGGCTAAATATTCCCTAACGACCGATAGTGAACTAGTAGAGCGATCGAAAGATGAGAAGAACCCCTGTTAGGGGAGGAATGTGAACCTGAAACCATGTGCCTACAAGCGGTCGGAGCGCTATGGCGGGTAACCGCAATGCGTGACGGCGTGCCTTTTGCATAATGATCCGGCGAGTTACCGTCAGCGGCTCGGTTAAGGTCCTCAGGACCGTAGCCACAGGGAAACCGAGTCTGAATAGGGCGACACATGTCGCTGGTGGTAGACGCGAAACTGCACGAACTACCCATGAGCAGGTTGAACCGCGGGTCAAACCGCGTGGAGGACCGAACCCACTTGGGTTGAAAACCGAGGGGATGACTTGTGGGGAGGAGTGAAAGTCTAATCAAGCGCAGAGATAGCTCGTTCTCTCCGAAATAGCTTTAGGGCTAGCCTCGGAACATTGCACGGCGGGGGTAGAGAGACTGAATCGGAGGAGGGCCATACCCTGGTACCTCCCTGAACCAAACTCCGAATACCGTTGTGTTTACTCCGGGAGTCAGTCCGCGAGGGATAAGCTTCGCGGTCAAAAGGGAAACAACCCAGACCACCTGCTAAGGTCCCCAAGCAGAACTCAGTCACTAAGGAAGTGGATTTGCAGTGACAGCCAGGATGTTGGCTTAGAAGCAGCCATCATTTAAAAAGTGCGTAACAGCTTACTGGTCGAGCAAATCCGCGCCGATAATGAACGGGAGTAAGTTCTGCACCGAAGCAGTGGAATTCACGCAAGTGAATTGGTAGGAGAGCGCTGTACACCAGATACAAGTCGCACCGTAAGGAGCGATGCCGGGGTGTACAGGTGATTATGCCGGAATGAGTAACGATTAAGCAGGTGAGAATCCTGCTCGCCGAAAGCCTAAGGTTTCCTGGGGAAGGTAAATCCGCCCAGGGTTAGCCGGTTCCTTAGTCGAGGCCGAAGGGCGTAGACGATGGACAGCAGGTCAACATTCCTGCGCCACGTGCCGGACCGATGGAGGGACGGCGTCTGAAAGGTGAGGGGACGGATAGAAATGTCCCTCGCCTGTGTGGAAGGTAGCTGTAGGCAAATCCGCAGCGACATCCTGAAGCATGGGACAAAGACGCTTATGTTTCGATAGTCACCCGAAGGACGTCCAAGAAAAGCTTCTAGGGTTGATGGCACGTGACCGTACTAAAACTGACACAGGTAGGCGGGACGAGAAGTCCTAGGCGCTCGGGAGAACACTGGTTAAGGAACTCTGCAAAATGGCCCCGTAAGTTCGCGATAAGGGGTACCCCCGATGGTGAAAGCTGTTGGGGGTCACAGTAAATCGGCATCAGCG
>Ga0304730_1000498_pt1 | contig 34005 bp, 64 predicted proteins | sample M_130628_MF_Meta_FD_190474 | JGI IMG/M metagenome (GOLD analysis project Ga0304730, IMG submission 190474) | Freshwater microbial communities from Lake Montjoie, Canada to study carbon cycling - M_130628_MF_MetaG (v2) (version 2) | ecosystem: Environmental > Aquatic > Freshwater > Lake | place...
TTTATCACTGCACCGTTTGTTAGTGTTACTGAACCACCACCACTTCCATCAGTGCTAAGAGTTGCTCCACCGGGCGTAGTACCGTTTGATATTTTAAGAGTTGCTGTTACAGTATCGTAGAATAATTCGCCTGCTTTGCCTATATAAGTGCTGGCTGATTTGGCAATGGCTTTGGTAGTGAGTTTGCGAGTTGTCATTGTAAGATCCTTAATGGACATACAATGGATGTGCAAGAAGCAGAGTATGTTTTGTACTGTTATTTAGCTCAAAAGATGTCAACGGACTGCGACTCTAAGGCGTTGTATATATGTAGGGATAGAAATTCTTACATAACCTAAAAGGAAATATCATGAAAGCTATCGCAACCGTAATCGCAACTGCATTTGCCGCAACTGTGTTCGCCGCTGAGCCAGCTAAGGCGCCAGCAACTCCTGCTTCAGCACCAGCCAAAGTGGAAGCCAAGAAGGACGAGAAAAAGCCTGCAAAAAGTGACGGTGCAAAGAAGGACGCACCTAAAGCAGACGCAAAGCCTGCTACCCCAGCAAAGTAAATTTGACTTAGACGGCAGTGACCTCATAATAGACGATGAGGTCACGTTTGGTCGTAATCTAAAGGCTCGTGATTTTGGTAAGGTAGTTGAAGATGACTTATCAGACTATGTGAAGTTTAGATTATGGCTAGCACGTCAACTAGCTATGAGAGCATATGAAAAAGCCCGCGCATAAGTGGGCTTTTTTATTCTACTGATTCTTTATCAAAGTACTCAGGATGCAGTTTACCCCAATTACGCATGATAACTGCGGCTTGTGCGTTGGCATCGTTTTCCTGCGGTGATCCAGTTGAACCAGCGTCATCGTCATCTAGCTCATTGTTTAAGTCTTGCTTAAAATGAACCATTTCGTGTGCTAGTGTACGGCACACATCATTGATATGACGATTCTTTACTGTGATGGTAATGTGTTCAGCACCTGGACGATAGCCACCAAAGCTCTTGTGTTCCACACTGGATTTGCTGTCAAACACAAAGTCAAACTTTGGTAGGGTTTTTAGTTCCAAATGCTTGGCGGCGAAACGCACGAAATCGTGCAGGATAGCAAATGTATCCTTTTTGTTTAAACCTTCACTGAGTATTTCTTTAACTTTCATTTACTATTTATAGCCCGTAGTAGCTCTTGGTTGTATTATAGTTACTCAACATTTCATCATCTGTTAGTGCGCCGTTGTAGATCTGTATAGCACCAATACCACCTTGCATGTTAGGATCAGGTGGATTGCCCCAGTTTGACTTGCCAATATAGCATAAGGTTCGTGTGATGTTTACTGGCTTGCCGGTTACACCTGATCCGTACGGTTGTCCATCTATGTAGATTTTAGCAAGCCCTTGACTGAGGTTGCCTACAGTGTTGAGTGTAAATGTGGCACAGATCTGATGCCAGGCGTTTAATAATACTGTACTGGAGCCTGGGTAAGTTGATTGAAACTGTGATCCTTCAATATAGATGCCGGGCTTGCCTGTGCCGCCATATGTGTTGGATAACAAGATGTTGTTGGAGCCGGCGCCACGGCCAAAGTCTATGATTCGGTTCCAGTTTAATACTGCGCTGACATAAACCCAACTCTGTATGGTAAATGAGTTACCATCAAAATAAACGTTAGGCACACATTGAGCGTAGTTGGCATCACCTCCGGGGAACACAGCACAGTTTTGTCCGCCTACTGTTCCGTAAGCCACTGATCCATAGATGGTAGCATCATTGTGATTAGTGGTCAAGTCATACCAAGTGCCTGGACTGGCACTACGTGCCAAACTGTTGGTATTGCGACTGTCTAAATTCAAGATTAAGGTAGCACCAGTGGAACTGGTTTCGATAACTGTAATAGCAGTATCTGGATTGCTTGTGGACCAAGGACGTCCTGCTACTAAAGTTGAAGAACTTAAATATTGCCAAACAACAAAAGAATGACCAACTATACTGTTGGTTGTTAAAGTTAATTGCGTATCTGATTGTATTGATGCGATAGTGCCAATTCCAAAGTTTCCGTACGTTGATGTCAGAACTGTGCCAACAGTTAACGTTGTGAAATTGGTTCCAGAACCGGTTACAATTTTACTTGATGTGCTGGCACTAAGTAGTCCAGCGCCAGCACCTTGTACAGCGCCATTGGCATTATTAGTTATGGCGTTGCCTGTGTATTTTGTTGGTAATAAATTAATGTCTAAAGTGTTAGCGGCCCTGTAATAGTTCTTTGTTGCATCTGTACTGCCACTAATTGTGCCATCACGGGCCACAACTTTGCCCTGTCTTTTGGCAGTTGCTTTGGCCAGTTTGGCTTCTTGCTTTAACTGTTTAGTTCCTAGTGTTGAAATTCCGTTTGCGGCCATTATTTGTATCCTCTAGCAATATTTAGCTGTTAATCAGCTTAATACAAAGGACCCATTAACCGTATTTTTATGAATAAAGGTAAAATCCTTCGCCGACCATATATTTTTTATGTCACTGTTAACTTCATCACGTGTTTTTTGAACTTGATCAAATCCACGTTTAGTTGCCAATATTCTTGCACGTTGCGCGGCATTGGATTGTGCATGTGAAAAAATATGTCCTTGCCAACTATTTTCAGATTGTTTAAAGTCTAAATCATATACTATTGTATAATTGCCCTGTTGGTCTACATTAAATTGAATAAAACCGTTTATATTGCAACTTAATCGCGGGCCGTAATTATTTGCAATTTTCTCGCTATCAAAATTTAATCTTAAATCAAAACTGCCCTTCCATCGAAACAATAATCGGCCAAGGGCAAATATTTCATTTATAAAGCTGTCTGCTACTGGATTAATGTTTGAAGTTAGTATGTCAAAATCAAATGTTTCATATTCCACGGTATTTGTTAAATTTTCATGAAATGTTACGTTGAAAAAATCTTTAAAGTATCCATGTGCGTGATTATCCATATTGCACATTAATAAGACAAACATCTTCTGTCTTAACAATCGATGCAACTTGGTATTTTTAAAATCTTTGCTTATAGGTTCACCTTCCCATTTAGCATGTATCAAATTAAATCTATCAAAATTTTGACCTACGATAGATTCAGGACTGAGACCAAAACCCATACCTGGACCGATTGAATCCATATTTTTATAATTTCTAACCAAGAATGTAAGTGTTTCATATATATTTTGTGTAGTTTCAGTTGGAAATCCCACTATCCAATTTGTGTGCATTTTGATGTCAGTTAACTTGGCAGATTTTAAATTGTCCTCTATTACATCAACTGTTAGACCCTTATCCATATCTTTAAGAACTTTATTAGATCCAGATTCAATTCCAATGTGTAATGCAAAACATCCCGACTTTGCAAGTTTTTTATAAAATGCTAAATCCATTCGTTTGTCGCATCTAGCATAACCTGTCCATTTGATCTTTATATTTTTTTCTATAATCTGATCGCAAAAGTTTTCTAATTCTTTTAAGTTACCATTTACAAGACTATCCAAGAACCACACAAGATTTACCCCGTGTGTGTTATATAACAATTCCACTTCTTCTACAACTCTATTAGATTTTCTACTTCTAAATTTCCAAAAATGCGTTTCTTGACAAAAAGTACACTTAGCCGTACACCCTCTGCTAAATTCAGCACATACTCCGTTTGGTATCTTGTATTTTGAAAAATCACACCAGTTATAATCTGGAAAGGGCATCTCGTCTAAATCAAGACGTTGCGTAGAATCTTGAACAATCCAAGTTAACGTTTCTGGTACATCATTATTTTCAATCCTCTCTAATGCTTTTAATATATTTTCTTCGCCTTCACCGGATACCATAAAATCAAACGCAGGACTAGATTGCCAAAAACTCAAATGAGCCATCGGGCCGCCGGCTATTACTCGTATGTGTGGGAATCTTCTTTTTGCTTCTTCCACAAACCATTCAGCTATTTTTTGATTGCAATAGTATAATGTAATACATAATACAGTAATGTTATTATCAGCAATATACTGGAAGTATTTTTCTAAATGCGGTTCAAGGTGTGGGTGTATATGTTCAAAGTAACTGTCTCCTTGCCATTTCCAACTGTATGCATGATGCCAAAAATCTATTTCGCTGGGCCACGATCTGCTTAATTGGTATGCTTCAATGTTTACATCTATTACACTAGTGTCGTAGCCTGCTTGTTTAGTCACAGCCGACAGTCTTGCAATGTTATATGGGGGCATGTAAATTGCCCACTCTGGAAAAAATAAAAATAGAAGTTTAGATTTTCTAGTTATATTTGGAATATCAACGATTGATAATTTATTAGCCCGTGGTACTGGAATTTCTTTATGTTTTTTTATTTCTTCCAGAAGTGTTAAATGCTTGTCATCGAACTCTAAATTAGGTTCAACAGCCTCTTTTTTAATTTCGATAGTTTTATATGTTTTTTGCATTGATTGCGTTTTTATTGTATGAGTATTTATTGTGTTAAATAGTGTACTATGATAAACAAGAAACCCTTTGAAGATCTAATACAAAACCTTAAAGATTCAGGCAAATATCGTGTTTTCAACGACATTGTACGTGAAAACGGCAAGTTTCCCAACGCCATTTGGTACGGACCGTACAATATCAAGAATATTGTGAACTGGTGCTCAAACGATTACTTGGGTATGGGTCAGCACAAAGTGGTGCTGGATGCCATGCACACAGCATTAGATCATACTGGTTCAGGATCTGGCGGTACACGCAATATTGGCGGCACCAGTCACTATCACGTGGCATTGGAGCATGAGTTGGCAACCTTACACAAGAAAGAAAAGGCAGTGCTGTTTAGTTCAGCTTATGTGGCCAACGAATGGACGCTGATTGCACTGGCTAAAATTATTCCCAACATTGAATATATCAGCGACAGCAACAATCACAACAGTATTATAATAGGTATCAGTCATAGTAAGGCTAAGAAAGTTATCTTCAAACACAACGACTTAGCTGATCTAGAACAGAAACTCAAGATTAGCTTTGCACAGGGTAATACACCCTGTGTGGTATTTGAATCAGTTTACAGCATGGACGGTGATATCAGTCCCATGGCAGAGATATGTCAGTTAGCTGAAAAGTATCGTGCTATAACGTACATTGATGAAGTTCACGCTGTGGGCTTGTATGGTGCAACTGGTGGCGGCAAAGTAGAAGAACTTGGACTTGAAAACAAAATTGACATAGTCAATGGTACCTTGGGAAAGGCCTATGGAGTTCAGGGTGGATATATTGCTTGTGATAAGATTGTGGCTGATGCTATTCGCAGTGTGGCTGCTGGCTTTATCTTTACAACGTCAATGAGTCCAGTAACGTGTGCTGGTGCAATGGGTGCAATCAAATACTTAAAAGCGCATCCTGAAATACGTGAGCGGCATCAAGAACGTGCCGCAACACTAAAACGCAGATTAAAAGAAGCAGGTATTCCTGTCATGGAGTCAAGTACTAGTCATATTGTGCCAGTATTTGTTGGCGATGCTAAACGTGCTAAAGCCATGAGCGATGCACTGTTAAATGACTATAACATTTATGTACAGGCTATCAACTATCCCACAGTTGATGTAGGAACGGAGCGGTTGCGATTTGCACCTACTCCGTTTCATGATGATGGAATGATTGAAGACTTAGTTGAAGCATTAACTAAGTTATTTAATACAAACTGATCAGTTGTGTAACACCAAACACTAGAGCCGCGGTAGCTTGTTGATCTGCGGCGCCTTCTTCTAATTTCTCTGTACTGATCAAATCTTGTAAGATTTCTTTGGCTTCGCTTGGACTCAGTTGTCCAGCACCCACAGCTTCATGTACTTGTAATGCATATTGGGCACGTTCTGCGGCCCACGGATGACCACTATTCATTAGTTCTGCTAGTACGCTCATTAGAATCTCCCTTGTACTGAACCTGTTAAGATTTCAGTTTGTTGTTTAATAATTTTTACTTTGAGGTCGCAATACAATGGACTTACTGGACCAGTTTTCAAACGATCTTGATACTCTTTAACTGTTGTTGTCAATGTACTTGTTAACTTGCTAATATCTCTTGTTGGTTTAGTCTTGGCGTAAATGTCAAACCATTCTACATTTAACGACAATGCATTTAACTGTGCGACTTGGTCGCCTTTGCAATCAAAGTGATTAACTTGTACTTGTATATCTGTAATTACCTTAGCTTGGTTAACATCCCAACGACTTGGAATCTTTTCCATTATGCTTGCACAACCTGTTAATGATACTAAAGTTAAAATTGTTATTAGTTTTTTCATTTCTTTTTTGCCCTCCCAGCTTTCATATTAGCTAACCAATGTGCTAGTTGTCCTTTGCGGCCGCCTTGTTTGGCAGTCTTACGTAGACTACTTACACTAGCTTTGGTATTAATGCCGTGACGTTTAGCATCGCCTTTGTCTTGTGGATTCTTGCCATCAGCAAAGTTCTCATCTAATTCCTCATCGCCAGCTACAAGTCTATAGCCTAGTTTTGCGGCAATGTGCGCCCAAGCATCTGGATTCCAGTTGTCGGTACCCAAAAACAACGCAGGTTGCATTCCTGGATTGGCCGCCAACAGTTGTTCTGTTGTTTGCTTGATAGTTGGAACCAGCACTCCTTGAAACGATTCTGTAAACGCATCGTCTAGGCCAACGCCAATGTATCCGCCGTCCATGACTTCAGTGCCCATCACATTCAGAGCTTCATCATCTTGGTCATTGTGATGTGCTGTCACACGGTCATTTGATAGTTTGACCGTGGCATCGGGATAGCGTTGTTTTATGTTGTGTGCTAGATTCTTCAAGAACAAGTTCTGTCCCATCAAGTTGAAATCGCCTGGCAATTCAGTGCCTTCCGCCACGCTTTCGCCACCTCCGCTATCACCTCCGCCATCACCACTGTAGCCAGCGTAGTATCCATATCCGCCAAAAAGTCCAGGACCATATGCGGCATTGCGTGATTTGCGTTTTTTCTTGCGGCGCTCTTCTAAGGCTTGATCTTCATCTGTACGATCGTACTCACTGGCTTCACCTTCTAAACTAACATGCCAAGCATAAAACTTAGTCTGCGGATATTCATCTTTAAGTTCTACAAACGATTCTAAGTTAGGTACAGCATCATCATACATGATAGCTTTTGTATAATGTCCTTGGTCCATTAACTTACGAATAATAATCTTTTTCTTTTCTTCTGTTTGCATTTTGCCGGTCATGTTACCTGCACGATAAACATGAACTTTATTCATGTTAACTCCATACTTGCGGAATGTATCAAGAAATAGTTCTTTATCGTCAAAGTCAGCACGGGCAGTTACCATTACCACTTTGTTACCTGTGGCAATGTCATGCTTTAACTGATCCATCATTGGTATAATTGGTTTACTGTTATGAAAGAAATCGTGTGCGTTGCGAAAGTTTTCAAAGTCAAAAGTTTCGCCGGGTTGTAGTTTGTAGTGTGTGAAGTCGTGACTATTGAGTTCTTTAATAACTTGACCATCTTTGATTACATTTACTTTTGTCTGGGTATGAACAAGAGTGTCATCTATATCAAAGATAACCAATTTCTTTGGCTGAAACTCTTGTGCTCTCATTTATACCTTCTTTCTGGCTGCAATAAACTGCTCTGCGGTTTCAATCAGTTGGCGCATTTCTTCAATGCTTTCACAATTCCAACGACGCAGTGCCAATGCCTTAGGAGTAGGCTTGCCATTAGGTTTCTTCATAGGACCTTTGTTGCCACTCATACGGGCGCAAAAGCTCTTACGACGTTTGGCAGCTTTACTACCTGCTTTTAACTTACTAGGTTTAGTAGTTACGGCTGTTTGTAGCTTGCTACCTGGATGTTCACGACGATAGGCATTAACAGCCTTTTGACTGAGTCCATTAGTCTTGTCGTGGTGGTTAACTTTGTTCCAATCTTCCCATATGTTAGTTAGATTGATTGCAAGATGTGTTAATAATTGTTCTTCAATTGTCTTCTTCATAATAAATTCCAGCAAGTCCGCAACCAAAGCGGGCAAGTCCTTTGACAATATCGTCAAACAGGGCTATAAGGGTTTCTCGGGCGATCACTACCATCATCCTCTGGGTATACTGGATATTTATCGGGTTCAGTCAGCTTTTCCACATTTTGCTCTTTTTGCGTTTGTTAATGCTCCAAAATCAACTGGCCATTCTTGACCTGGCGCTAGTTCAACAGCACCAGCTGGAAATTTATAATCAACTCCTGCAATTTTTTCTATTTCTACAATGGGCTTTCGGAATACAGTAAGGTCATTACCCAAGTTAACGTAAGGTTTGGTATGTGGAAATACCCATCCAGCAATTTGCTTGGTTTGATTGTTAATTACTATTTTGTAGTAGCCATGCGGAACAATAACACCGTTACCAATTGTGGGATCACCAGCGCCATATAATGCTCCCACGAATACGGTATAACTCTGGTTGGTTTGAACTGCCCAACCTCGGACGGATGTCTCCAACAATTTCCAAATTCCCCTGTTTAAAGAGCCGTGTTGAGGGTACATGTTTGTCATTAAAAAACTTTCATATTCCACTTGTTGACTCCAGCTTAGGTCTCCGTCTGGAGCGGCGTGTCCTTTGTCGTAACCGGTGCCAGCATAGTCATCTGGTCTAGCACCAGTGCCGCCTAGACTTTGATCAGCTACAAATGCATTGGTGCGTGGAAAACAACCCAATGCGTTTTGTGGTAGCAATGTATAAGCTACATAAACAGGAATCTTAACTGGAGCATCATAAGCAACTAGATACGCTTCTCTACAGATTGGTTGCGCTGTACGTTGTGTTTGTGCGAATCCGTATGGGCTGTGGACAGCGCAGGCTTGTACTGGTAATGGAGCACGTTGCTCCCATGCTTGGGCTATCCCTGCTGTAATCAGCAAGACTAGCATTAATAATCGTTTCATATAGTACCTCTTTAAGTACTACTATTTACCTAGAAACTGTTGTTAAACCAACCAACTTTTTTGCCGTTAGCAATACGATTATCATGCTCTTCTACACTTCCTGGAAAACGCCAAGCCCATATTGCTACCAAGCACATAAAGATACCTGTATAAATGATACCGCGAGCAGGTACATTAGTGAAGTACATGATAGTCAAGCTGGAACTCATCATGGCCAGCATGAAGAACTTCATCTTAGTAGGAAACACACGTTTCTCATTCCAGTTAGTTAGGAACGGGCCAAAGATCTTGTGGTTGTACAACCAGGCATGCATCTTAGGACTGCCTTTGGCAAAGCAATAGGCCGCAAACACCACAAAACAGCTATAGGGTATACCCGGGGTAATTAATCCCACATAAGCCATGCCTAGGCTTACTAAGCCCAGGACTTTCCATAAAAATCGTTTTACTTCAGATATTGTAACCATTCTATATGCCTTACATTGAACTCTTGCTTCTTGCGCTTATTTACAAGATAGTAGTAGTCTGGCTTGTAAGGTTTGATTCTTGGTTTGATACCTAGTTTATCGCTTTTATGGCTGTTGCACGGTCCGCAGGCAGTCACGCAATTATCCCATGTAGTTTTGCCGCCTTTAGAGACGGGTAACACGTGATCCAGTGTTGCTACTTTGCGTTCAATTTCACAATCGCAATATTGACATTTTCCATCGTCTCGTAAGTACACATTGGACCTACTAAATCTAACTGTGGTTTTGATTTTCATATAGTCGCGCAGAATAATCACACTAGGAACTTGTGTTTCCCAACGTGCTGAACGTACTATCCAATTGTCGTGCCAATGCAATACTACAGCCTTATCCAAGACCATGTATTTGATTGACTCTTGCCAATTGATTGTGCTTAACGGTAATACACTAACTGGTAACCCGTCAGCATTGAGAACTAAACAGTCTGACATTTCTTTTCTTTTAAATGGGGTTAATTACAAAAATAATTGTAACTTCACTTTGTATTTAAGTCAAGATCGATTACAATAATATGTTTTGAGCAAATTCTAGGCCGCTTTGATCCAATGCGTTGCACCATTGTTCTTGTTGATCGCTACCAAAAACCAAATCCAAATTTGATTTAGTTAAGCACCAGCTATTTTCTTTGGTCCACGGATGTTTACCTTCAATTTCACTGTCCAGTTGGCCTACTGCCCATCCGCACATGCCAAGAAATATTCTATAGTATTCTGGTGTATCGCCTGCGGCTAGTCTGTTTATCATGTTGCCCGTACTACTTAAGGACAAGGTGTCGGATACTCGCAGTGTATTACTGGTGCGCCATTCGTTTGAATGAAGTATGGTTAAACTTTGACTGTTCACTGGACCACCGACATATACATAACCAGGCAAATCTATATTACAGTTCATCTGTTGTCCAAACTCAACAATACTCAGAGTACTACGTTTGTTTAGGACGAAACCTACACTGCCTGCGGCATGATGTTCGGTAACAGCAATTACAGTTTTATGCCAAAAGTTGTTTTTAACGGACGGCGGGGCGATTAATAAGGTACCTGCTAGATTCATGTAGGTATTTATTTGTGCTTAGATTAAGCAGATTTTTTATCTGTTTCTGAACCAAATAAATTTATTGCACTCTTAGCAAACCCTAATCTCTCAGGGTAACTTTCTGGACTAGCTACTTCGTAATCGTTCATGATAATTTTAACACATTCTGCAAGATTATCTTTATTACGTTCTAATGCTGGTAATACTTTTCTATATTTTCCAGTTAACTCGTGCCACGCATAATCTAATTGCAATTCAAGACTATGCCATTTCTGTTTAAGTTTCTTTGCAAAATCAGCAAGACCGCGTAGTCTATCTAAGCGCCATTGTATAATACCTCTAGCATTTTCTTTCTTGTTGTGTGCAGTAGTGTTGATTCGTGACTCAGTGTAAATATTTCCAACAAACGCCGCACTTTGAATATCGTTGAGACCTTTGCCTTTAAAAAAATCAAATACATCGTTGGCAGCACCAACATTGCTAATTTCATACTTGCTAGTAGATCGTTTTTTAGTTGGCGCTGGAGGCACTGTTGGCTTTATATCTTGTTTAGGAGTTATTATAACACTGTCTCCTGAAGGTATTGATATAACATTCCCAGGATAAATTCTATCAAGATTCTTAATTTGTTTATTAGCGGCAATCAAATCTGCTAATGTAACACCGTGTGTTTGGGCTATCTTACTAAGAGTGTCTCCGGATACTACAGTGTAATTACTAGTAGACACTTTTGGAGATTGGTTTGATTTAACAACATCAGGAGTAATTATGTCGGCTTTTGCAACATTAGAACCAGCCGCTAGCAATTTTTTATAACCGCCATATGGGTGAATGCCATCGCCTTTTCCACTATGCATACCCGAGTCGTAGTCTTCTAATGGGCCAAGAAAAGTTGCGCCAAACGATTGTGCCATTGATTCCAATCGTTCGTTAACTCCGGTTAAATCAACTCGATATTTTTTGCCGCCGGTCCAACTTGTTCCTGGAAATGCTATTGACTTAGTACTACCTGTTCCTACCAGTGCTACTGTTGCACCTGCAGCCATGAGAGCTTTCAATTGGTCTTCAACTGGTTCCAAGCCGCCATTACCTGTTTTTTTAATTCCACCTTCTAATTCAATAGGAGAACTATTACTTGCTCCACTACTTAAGATAACAGTGGCGCCTTTGGCTTTTCCAGATTTAATAAATGCATTAACTCGTTTTAAAACTTCAACGGTGGATATGCCACCTTTCGCATAAGGCTCGCTGCCTCCAATACCAACAGCAATGCTATCACCTATGATAACAACAGACTGTTTATCTTCTTTTAAAACTAATTTAAATTCTGTAAATCTCATCGCTGATTCTCCCTTGTGCCGTAGTCGGGCAAAGGCCCACCATACTTACGTCCCTTAATCTTTTTGCCGCCAACAGTCACACGTACTTTACGTTTACCAGCAGTAATTAAATGACTCTTCTCGCCGTCCCTTGCCCGGAGTCCTTGACTCTTACAACTGGCTAGCTGACTTGCACCTAACTCGTGATCAGGTTTGCCACCAGTACATAATGCACGACTTGCTTTGCCTTCTTCTGCTAATTCGTCTGGCGAATCAACCCTTCCTATGTATTGATCAGTATTGTCTTCAATATCTGCGTCGGCTTTTTTATTTAAACTAGGCGGAATAGCTTTCTTTAGTTTTTCAACGTATGCTTTAAATGCCGCAATACGTTCTTTCAATCCATTTGTGCCGCCATTAACCCTAATAGATACTCCGTGTATATCGTTGGCTCGATACTTGGGTCTAATAAATGTATTCCAAAACCATAAAGCTGTATCGGCCGCAACTTGTTTATTTGTTGCTACTAACCCGGGATTCTTAACAATGTCCACGCCAATAGCGTTTGCACATTTAGTATAATTCTCGCGGCCTGTTAATTGCAGAAAACCTCGGCCTTTGAATCGTGGACCGTCACCTTTTTGTGTATTGCCAAGTATCTTACTAAATTCATATGCAGAACCATCTGCCCATTCTTCTAAGCTAGTAAAACCAGCAGTCTCAACTCTAGACTGAGCCATAAAGTTAGCTAGTTGTACACCTTTAATACCATCAGCTTTGGCTTTACTTTCAATATATGCACCTAACCCTGATGGTTCTAATGCAATGTGTATTGGAGGAGTTCCGGCAGGACGCTGAGGTTTAGGTTTGGCTGCGGTGGTTGCAGATTGTCCAGTCAACTTTCTTGCCAAGTCACCAAGTGGATCTACGGTGTCTCTACGAGCATCTTTTTCAAATAATAAAAATTCTTTTGCTCTCATTTAGACCCCGTATTTGTTTCTTTTTGGCTTAGCCACAGGACTGGTAACATTAACATTTGTTTCTGTACTACGATTACTAGCGATTCGTGAAGCTTTAACGCCCATTAGCTTGTCTGCAAGTCGAATAGTTTCTTCATCGTCTGGAGAAAATGTTACCAATGACAGGTTTTCTGCCCAAGCACTTTCTTGATCAAAATCTATATCGTGATCCTTGTTAGCACGTGACGCGGCCAACGCCATTCCGTAGCGGTATTGCATGTAAGGATCGGTATTTCGCAAGTCTCGTTGTACAAAAGCACCAGGTAAACTGTTAGATACTTGTGCATCTACTTTGCCAAATGTGCCGTGTAATTTAGTTTCGGGTAGGAATTCTTTTGCTCTCATAATTTATATTTATCAAGCCATTCCTCCAAAGTGATCCAACGCTGGGTTCCTAAGCTGTCTTCTAGCTTAGATGTGTCTGCACAAGTGTATGTTTGATAGCTGGATTTGAGAATTTCAGGCATTTCTATGTATTCTATGGAAGAATCATACTTTCTACTGATTAAATCTGCAACATGTTGAAAACTAATAGCTTTACCAGTTCCAATGTTCCATACACCAGAATCTTTGACACGTTTGATATATTCTATGTGTACCCTACAGATATCCTCAACAGCAATAAAATCACGTAGGTAATTATCACTGTTGTGAAATAGTTTAATCTTACCAGACTCTGCTTGCGTACTGAATTGGCTTACAGGACTGCCTTGATTACCTTTGTGTTCTTCTTGGTTGCCGTACACATTAAAATATCGGAAACCTTGTACTATATTGCCGCCTTGGTGTTGCTTGTGATAATATTCACACAGGTACTTGCTCCATGCGTATGGCGTACGGGGATCTGGCATTGCTGTTTCTTTAAAGTCTGTGCCAAATCCGTAAACACTTGCACTACTGCTGTATTGAAAATTAACGCCGTATGTTTTACAAGCATTGAACAACTGTCTAGTAAAGTCTACATTTTGTCGCATTACTTTATCTAAATCGCGTTCTGTTGTACTGCTGATTGCACCTATATGTATTACCCAATCTTGTTCCATTACACTGGGCATGTTGCTGTCACCCCATTCATATAGATCCACACTCCAGTCTGTGTTGTCGTAGATGTACTGCACTAAATTTTGTCCTATGAATCCTTTGTAACCAGTTACCAATACTCTCATTTGATTTCCTCCGGCCTAGGAGCATAGACTCCCACATGCTGTACTGTTACGCTAGCGGCTTTGTTGGCAAATTTAACAGCATCACGTATGTCATTTGTCTCTAGAAACTTGTAGGCAAGTGCGGCTAAAAATGTATCGCCAGCACCGCATACATCAGTCACATCACCCACGATCTCAGCGGAATATACCCAACCATTCCATACCGCACCATCACCGCCATGTGTCACAATCAAATGTTCTGGGTCAGGTAAACTTGTTGCACGACTTTTTTCTAATGCATTGATCTTGACATAGCAACCTGCTAGCCTTGCTAGGTCTGTTTTCTTTGTGTCAACAAAGATAGGCACAGTGACTTCTCGAACCAGTTCTTCAATAAGTTCGTAGGTTACTGTGCCTTTGTTGTAGTCACTGATCACAATGGCATCATACACAGAGGGTATTGCTGTGTCAAATATGATAGGGTCGCTGGCAACATCTTTATCCATACGCAGTAATTGTTGTTTGGTACGTTCATCAATTAGTCTATTCTTCTCGCTGGATTTGCCATGTAGGAAGTTAACTGTGCATCCTAATGCTTCTAGATTCTTACACACATTGCCAGCCATGCCGTCTTTGTGAATGGTATAGTGGGGTTCGAATACAGGAACTGGCGCTTCAGGGCTGATACGATTTACATAACCATAAGTGTAAATGTCGTGACAGTCGTCACCTATTAGCAATATGTTGAATTGTTTTTGTTGTTGAATAGTCGCCGACTCTGTCATAATAAATTACCCGTTTACAATATTTTTCTGCTGTGGAACCTTTGTCATGTTTCCAGTCACTGCCTTTAACATAGACATCTGGTTTGTATAATTCCATTAGTTTAACTAGTTCTTCTGTACTGTCAAAGAACACAACAATATCCACAGCTTTGAGATTACTCAACATTATCTTTCGATCTGTTTGATTGTTGATTGGACGCTTATCGCCTTTGAGTTCTTTGACTCGTCTATCTGTATCGATAGCTACAACTAACCAATCTCCATAACTACGTGCGGTGTTTAACAAGGCAACGTGTCCCGGATGTAACACATCAAATGTACCATTGACCATTACTGTTGTCATTTATGTCTTTCGTTTACGATTAGTTCGTTTGACAGCTGGCGCAGTGCTTGCTGGTTTGGCTTGACTATCACCGGGCATCACTCGGTAGTTGTCTTCCACACTGTCAGGAGTACTGACTTCAATTATGATACCTTGTTTGATACAGATCAACTGATGCGGCTCCAGTGGAAAGTTTCTCCAAGTATCACCTTCATTAAGTATCTTGCTGTGCATACTTGCATCTTTGGTATCGATATACTTTACTTCAAACTGGCCTTCTAACACAAACCAAGTTTCGTCTTTCTCATCATGAAAGTGCATACTGAACTTTGCACCTTGTTTAAAGTACATGAGTTTACCGCAATATAAATCGTTGGTGGCAAATATCAGTTCGCCGCCCCATCCTTTTTCAACTTGTCCTTCAAGTCTCATAATGTAACCACTCGAATACGTTTAACCATTTTCTTTTTCCTATTGTCTCTTTTAGTTTAGTAAGATCTGCTTGCGTCTTCCAACGCATAGACTTGGCATACTCAGCACTTACAGGTTCAAATTCAATAGAGACCTTTTCCTGCTCTGCTATTTCTTCCGCAATATCTAAGAAACTGTGTGACAGTCCAGTACCCACATTCCATATGCCCGAACCATTCACTGTTTTTATAAAATCTATCTGTAGTCGACATACATCTCCTACCCATGTCCAATCACGTTTTACTGTTTCGGCATTTTCCCAAACTGTGATCTTGCCTTCCTTACGAGCTTGTTCTCTCCATTTGTGTATAACATTGGACCGCTTGTCACGCAGGTGCATGTACTTGCCGTACACATTGAAGTATCTAAATCCCTGCACCATCACATGTTGCTCTTGTTGGAACACCCAACGATCAAATAGATACTTGCTCCATGCGTAAGGTGTATCAGGTTTGCACGGAGCATACTCGCTGAAGTCTTTGGTGTCACCGTACACACTACTTGAACTGGCATATTGCAAGTGTACGCCATGTCTATTACATTCTTCAAACAGCCATTGACTAAACTCATAATTTTGTATCATGACTGCATCGATATCCTTGGCAGTCATGTCGGCTATGGCACCCAAATGTATGACCCAGTCATACTCAATTACATTTGGTTTGCTTTTTGGATCCCAGTCCCATCCTTCAACGTGCCATCCTTCTTCAGCATGGCACCAGTCCATCATGTTTCGGCCAATGAACCCTTTATAGCCCGTTATCAAAATCTTCATGTTAACCCTTTAACGCTAGGTATTTATTGAGCGTTGTCTTCTTGGGACTTTTTTGTTTGATAACGATATTCGCGTTTTAGCCAATATTTGTATTGGTCCCAATAACGCTGTTTGGTAACAGGACGTTCGTGATATTCCATGTTTTCGTCACAGTTTTGTAACCAAAGCTCGTGTACCCAATGTCTGAAATTTGTCATGTGCAAATTGTCCTTGTTTGTATTGTGTACTCAGGAATTTCTATATAACTCAGTGCAACCAAAAAGATAGACGTGGCCAGTAAAAATCCCAAGAAAAAGTTTTTCATGCCAATTCCAATTCCTTAATGTGTTTGCAATTGCCTCGGAATGTATAACCTGGGCAAGTACATGTATTCTCATCCAAGTCAACAATATACTTTTGGCCTTTGCTACCTGTTACTTCTTTTATGTTGCTAGGAGTAAGCACATTCATACTCATATTAAATATGCTGTCGTTCACACGCTCAAACTTGCGGCCACTACGGCTAAACCCTTTGATTGGATTTTTAAACCAAAATGGTTCGTTGGTGCCGTAACGAATGTAGGCAACCATTTTGTCGCCGTCCAGTAGATATGTGTGATTGACCGCAGTTTTGCCATCTGCCCAAACTGTGATTTCTTTAACTGCTTCCATGAGTAACCCCGGGTGTGTTGTACTTGTAGTTATTATATAACATATCTTCTTGATAGTCAAAAGGTTTGTTAGCCAAATTAGATTGACTAAGAACAATAGCTAATATATAATAGCGACATGTACAGCAGTTCCGCTGTGCATATGGTCGTGTAAGACCGAACAAATGGGCAAGATGCCCGCAAAAAAGGAAACTAAAATGACAGCACTAACTCACGCTCAAATTGTCAATGGGCGATATCTCAACAGCACCTCTAACTTCATATCGTTACAGCAACGACTAAATGAAGCATTGAAATTTGCTCCAATGTTTGCTCCAATGTTGGTAGCAGTGGTGGACGAATTCAAACGCAGACATTCTGAATGGCAACAATTTAAAGATTTGGAACTGTGTAAGGCTATTCAGGTCAATATGGATAAAATCCTTATTGATACTACAATGCAACGTAGTTTGAATATGCGACACATTTTGAATATTCTGCAGAACTTCCGTAGTACAATGACTATGGCTATTCAAGTATATGTAGACGAAAACAAACCTGGTTATTATATTGCATGGGATGGACAGCACACTGCCATTGCACTCTACATTATCCTTACCAAAGTGTTTGGTGAGCAAACAGCAAAGGCAATGATTCCAGTTGTTGTTTATAATGTCAAGCACAAATTAGAAATCCGTCGTAACTTTATTTTGTTGAACGGCGAAGCCAAACAAGAATTAGATTTTATTGACATCTATTGCCAGATGGTAAATGGTGCCAAAGTTGACGGCGCTACTGATACTGAATGGACAGACACAGCACTCAAGAACGATTACCTTGCGGCCGCAGGCTTGTTTGCCACACACAGCAAATTGGGCGATGACGACCAGCCTGGTGCATTTACCTTGCTGGCTGACACACTAATGAGCAAGAGCTTGAAGACTCGCAAGCATCCAGAAGTTACTCGTATGTTTGCACGTTATTGGAGTTTCTTAAATGAACAGCGTCCTGTAGAACCCAAGGAAGCTAGACAGTTGTATGAGTATTTCAATCTTTGCTATGAACAGGATATTGATGTAGACGACACATACCTGTTGGAGTTTGTTAACTTTACCAAACAAAACTTTGCCGCTGACTTTAGTCCGTCTAGTCCTTTTTGGGATAAAGTGCAAACAGCATATAAGAATTGGTACAGAGCCGCTAACAAGAACAGCACTGATGTTGATTCCAACGGTGATGTAATTGTTAGAGGATTTACAACAGAAATGCGTACAGGCATTCCGTTTTTGATTGCTCAACTCAAGAAGAGTACCAAACTCAAAGTGCCCAAGTTTATTCCTAACAATGGCTTTACTGTAGTTAACAAAGCGGACTTGTGGTAATATGACTACACTACGTGATCCTAGCAAAGACAAGTTAAAGGGTCAAAGTGTCCTCAAGGAACAGATTCGACACAATCGAATCTGTTGCATGGACGGATGTAAAAATCCGCTGTCCATGTTTGAGGGCCCTGGCAGTGACATCTTATGTAGAGAACACAGCCTCAAACTTGTTGAATACGGCGGGCCTGGTAAGATTGATAGACTGCACACATTACATCGTAAATGGATTTGTGATGATTGCGGTATAGATGTATCCGAACAGGTTAGACTAAAATATCCCACACTGGAAACAACTAGCCCTGTGCTGTTTAATAGACTATGTCGTAATCGTATTATCGGCGACCATCAAGTTAGACAAGCAGATGGCGGTGATGACTCTGAAGAGAATATTCGATCCTTGTGTTTGAATTGTAACTCGGATAAGACTATTATCAACGAAGATTGGCGCAAAGGAACTGAACCAAAATGATACATGTTAGCTTTGGATTGAGCAACCCTTGGGGTACATCTTTTGATAACTTATGGAATCGCTCAGGCAGACTGACTCGTAACAAGAGTTGGGAACTGGAGTTATTGAAAGGTAGAGAGTTGATTGGCTTTGAATTTGGTTATACCATGCGTCAAAGTCATGCTGGGCTCAATCTAGAGCTGGCATTGTTGGGACACAGCCTTGCATTTCAAATATATGATAATCGTCATTGGGATCACACACTAAATGCCTACAGTCAATCTAACAGTTAGCCAATGGCAACGCATTAGAGAAGAGATGCACAATGAGCATCCAAAAACTGTGTTCATGTTGCGTGACAAGATGAAACGAGTATTGGGTTTTACTGTGCGTGAACACAATGAATGGGTTATCAAACCAGATGGCGGATACGGCGAACACTCGATTAGGCTAGACTTTTATAATGAAAGAAAGTACACTATGTTTGTATTGAAGTATAGTGAGTTTATCAACAGGGCCGACTAACATGAGAGACATAATTGAAATTAAACTAGAAAATTTAGGATTAGATCCTAAAGACTACAAACAACTTGAAGACGAAGATTTGTTGGAGTTCTTTTTGAATACATTTGATCTAAAGAGTCCGGTTAAAAACGATTCTGAGTTGATCAAAGAAAACGAACGCATGCGAGAAGAACTTAGAAAGTTATTTGGCGTGGAGCGACCTTTTATATGCGGGGTAGCTGGTGGTGTAGGGGCCGACGGCATGGCTGATTATGTGTTGGTATGCCCTGCTTATGGTGCAGATGGGGCGGCCATGTACAAAAAGTACAAAGACTACTCAGCACCGGAATATTGATATGAAGCATGTGGAAGTTGGCATGTGGAGACTACCAGGCTTGTCTTTTGAGGCAGGTGAATTAACTCCTGAACTAAATGAAGAAATGATTGCATGGGCCATGGCCGAAGGTGTTGGCATGAGCATGACTGAGAACCTGTGGAGCTTCAAAAAAGAAGCACACAGAGAATGGTTTATTCTACGTTGGATTGATAGTATTCCAAAAATTAAGGAAGATTAAATGTACAAGACAATTTATACAGAAGTCGAAGTGGATGTGGACTTGGGCGACTTTGATACAGAAGACCTAATTGAAGAATTAGAAAGCCGTGGTTCGGGTGTCATGGACTACGGCGACGGCAAGGAAGTGTTGCAAGCAATTTACGAAAAGCGTAGACTAGGCCAAGACTATCAAACAGAACTACAAACTTTAATCTATCTAGGACTTGGACGCATTGTATGATTAAAAATCTACTAGGTGGGCCGGGCGTAGTGGTATCCGGTGGTAACACCACAACTCAATACATCAATCAAAACAACAGCAATCCCATGCAGGGCATGATTCGTATATGGGGCAGTGACTTTCAAGTGTTTGATGGCAATGGCTGGCAAATGTTGGCCACAGGATATCCCAGTGTGAGTTTGGATCCAGAAACACAGGATCTGTTGTTATGGGCACGTACACAACGCACACTTGAACGCAATCGTGCTACATTAATTGAAAACAATCCTGCTCTTGAAAAAGCATACAAAGCCGTACTACGTGCAGAGCAAAACTTTGACATACTCAGCAAGTTTGTTGAAAACGACTTAGATGCAGAACTAAGAGAACTAGCACCATGATTATATATTTGGACATGGATGATGTTGTTGCCGACTGGCACACAGCCGCACAAGAATTTTTAAAGATGCGTTGGAACAAAGACAATGAACGTATTCCGCAAGAGGATTGGGACAAGATTAAAATGAACGCTAGATTCTACAGGCACCTCCCATTAAAAGAAAACGCACACGATCTTGTACAATATTGTCGTGATGCTGTTAGTAATGGGCAAGCCGCCGGACTTGCGTTTTTATCTGCACTTCCACGCAACAATGATATGCAGTTTGCGGCACAGGATAAAGTATGGTGGGCACATGAACACTTCGAAGGCATTCCAGTATTCCTTGGTCCATACAGCCATGACAAGTGGAAACATTGCCAGCCAGGTGATATATTAATTGATGACCGTACCAGCAACTGTGAAGAATGGATTGCGGCTGGCGGACACTCACATATCTATCGCTCTTGGGAGGAGTGCAAGCCATGGCTGGAACACACCCTTGGACAATAGATTTAACTGAATGGATGCCCAACCCTAAAATCAAATGGCAACGATTGCCAGGACTTAAACTGCAAGCCTATGTAGATGACATCCTACCTAGAGGATTTGAGCGAGGCTTGAATGAGTCTGATATGGATCCTGTACAGGCATGGACAGATGAATGTCGCTGTGGAGTACGCATGAGCTTTAATGTTTGGAAGTTTAAGAGTGAAAAGCAAATCACCATGTTTTTAATTAGGTGGACATCATGAAATATAACTATGGTTATTCTAGCAACGTCAAACACAACGACAGTGCCGGAGACTTGGAGTATTTTATTTCTAAGTTTGATTGTCGAATTGAAGACAGCCGCGAGTATAATCAGTATCGGAGACAAGCGCCTGCTTACCACCGCGACTTCTATGACACCGACAGTTTTAAAATGGAAACTGAGATACTGCCTATGAAAGCCATACACTTAACTTCAACCAATCTAGCAAGATTAGTGGCAGAGCAGGAACACATGCAACAGCTGGGTGCCGATGCCGAGTATGGCAAGAAATGCTGGGCCGATGAACGTAAGGATCGTATGGTGCGTGATGAGAATCCCGCAGTGGCCAAAGCATATCGTAACTATCAAATGCTGTTGGAGTTAGCACGTAAATGAATAACTTAGAACAAGAAATGCTGGATTCTGCTGGCAGTAGAATGGCCGCTGAGATAGACTTTCAAATTCTTGTAGACATGCTTTGTCAAATAGGCTGGCGTAAAATTATACTCAAACCCATGACCTGGGAAGATGGCTATGATATCGATGCATGGACTGCCCATCACATTAAAGGTCCTTTTGAAACTATGGGATTGGTATGGGTATTTGAACGAGAAGAAGATGCCAACTGGTTTGCACTGAGGTGGTTGTAAACTATTAAATAGTAGATGAAAAAATTATTACTATCATGCCTTATCTGTGTCAGCACAATGACACACGCTGGTGGTGCTTATGCATTGTATGATTACGATCAGCACGAATATCAAGTGTCATACAACACACACGAAGTACGTCCCATTGCCAGCATTACCAAACTGTTCACAGCCATTACTATACTGCGTAGCGGTGTGGAACTAACGGAAAAAGTCCGAGTAAAAGGTAAGAGTGGAGGGCGTTTCCCCAATGGCACTATGGTATCCAGACACGACCTCATGAAAGCCATGATGATCAGTAGTGATAATAGAGCAGCCGAAACTTTAGCCAATACTTATCCCGGCGGCTTTGACCAGTTCATTCAGGATGCAAACGCCTACATAAAAGGCAGAGGACTAATGCACACCAGCATTGAAGAGCCCACAGGTCTAAGTAAGAACAATGTAAGCACAGCTACTGAACTAATTAGTTTTATTGGTGCAATCAAAGACAACGAAGCACTTAGATCTTACGCTGACGAAAAGACTGCTGACATATTGATACCGCGAGGTAAAAAGCAAGTGCATATCAAATTGCACAATACTAATCCCAGCATCTTTAAGTTTGACAACATATTGATCAGCAAGACAGGTTACACCGATCCAGCAGGCCGTTGTGTAGTCATGCTGGTTGAAAAGGGTAAGAAGTATTATGGCATTGTGGTATTGGGACAGAAGAATGTTAATGAACGTAGTGAATTGGCCAATGGGTTGATTACCAAACCACCTTTGCCTTCCAAACCCGTTTCAAAAGAAGTTGATCCTATTGTGTTTGATTTGGCCATGTGATGGCTATAACTACTGCAACCAATCGCGGATACATGTCCAAACCAAAAGATATCGAAACCCACGATGTTATGGTATTTGGCGACCAGGCCTACAAAATTCATACGGTAGTTGTACATCGTTTTCGAATGGGCGATGTGGAAGATCCAGACTTGTATGCCGCTGAACCGTTGTACCAATGGCAACAAAGTGAAATGGGACAATGGGTCATGTCTCGTGCGGTAGACACTCCAGAATGGCATAGACAAATGGATGCCATGCAATATCACATGCAGTATGCCGTTGTAGCCAAACTCAAAGATATTGATTATACCTTTTGGACTCTCAAATGGGGAAATGACGTTGACAAGACGATATAATACTGTTATAATTACTGTACGATAAACTAGCAGTGAACAGCAATGAAGAAGATCTTCTACGAAAAGGTTGGGCGACGATACAAACCTGTCTACGAGTACGATCAAACAATGATGGATGCTTTCCCAAAAGGTACACACATTGTTATGTGCTATCCGGGTGGTCAGAGTACACGCTACAACATCGATCCTAATTATGCCGCTATGATTGCCGCTGGTCGTGTGGCCGAAGACGCTATCAGTACCAGCCTCATGGAGGCAAGTAAGTTGCGTGTTCCTGAGCGTGACCAACCACTGACACTTGAACAGTTGAAAGCATGGAAGGCTTTAGCTAAAGCATTTGGCAAAGAACAATATGCCCTTGAATGGTGTAGTTACAGAGAAGCGGCCGAAGCTGGAGTTAAAGCCATGCAGGCAGAAGCTGACAAGTTACTGAGTAATCCCATTGTTCGTAAAGCCTACGAACGTTTCCTTTTTGTTGCTGAACTAACGAAAGAACACAATGAGCAAAGCAAAACATAAACCTTATCAATGGATTGACGGAGAGACTGCGGATCGCATTACCAGCCTCAATCTCAAAGACTACAGAGCCTATTTGAAAAAAGAACTCAAACAGTGGAAGAAGAATCCAAAGAGTGATTCAAACCCTGATGGCTACTGGCTACACCCCGGTGATGTGGCCCTTAACATCCGTACTATAGAAGCACTGGATTTGATTATTAGCCATTTCATATCCACAGAGGATGACATCAAATGAGTGAACAAGTATTATGCAAGGATTGCAAGCACAGTTTTAGGAAACTATCAGAGTTTCCGCAATGGGGCACTGGAATTGAATTGCGGTGTCGTTTAAACTATATTGAAAATGAAGTTGTAGAAAATCGCGTAACCGGCAATACTGTCAGACCGCCTTACTATGAACGATGCTCACTTACTCGCATGGATTATCTGAGCAAGGATCGTAATGAAACCTGCGGTAAAGATGGCAAATGGTGGACTCCTCAAAATAAAAAGGACTTGTTTAAGTTTATTAAACATGTAAGTGTATGAGTGGTTGGAACACAATTGAACGGATTCGTAATGTTGAAAAACGAATCGATGAGCTGGGCTTTAAATTTGCCAAAAGCAAGCACAGCGATTGGTCAGATGATCACGGTGCATTGAGTCTCAAGCCAAAGGATCCTGATGCATTGCCAATTTACTCACGTGACGCTGAACTGTTTATTGGTAGTGTTGAACGTCTTGAAGATTGGTTGGCTGGTGTTCGATGGGCACGTGAGTATGATATGATGCTGAAGTTGAGCGATGACAAAAAACGTTCAGCCGCTGAACAAAAGGAACGCAACAGGCAACTGATGCGCACATTAAAAGAAGGTAAGAGAATTGAAGGAGTAGTGGAATGACATTGGATTCAGCAAGTAACTTTTTGGCCTGTACCATATTGGTCAGTTTAGGCATAGCCAGCTTGGCTATTTTGATTATTTTTCTAAATAACCTGTTTCATAGGTATTGGAATCCCATACATTGGAACGTTTATAGCTTTTTGGGCACAAAACACTATGAATTTCCACATGATGCAGTAAATAACGTTACCAATCAAAAGGATCAAAATGGAAAATCTATTTGAACTACTAATTGCAGGCGCAGTAGGCTATTACATAGGCTCATGGGTCAAGGAACAGATCATGCTGGTACGCATGGTTCGCAATGCTAAAGACATTATCAAGTATTTGGAACATGCACAAAAAGTACTTGAAGAAGTGGAAGTTGAAGGACTGCCTGAAGATGCTATCGAAGTTGAAGTTGAGCGGGTCAATGGATTTGTCTATGCTTACAACAAAATGACTGGCGAGTTTTTGGCACAGGCACAGAGTCTGCATCAAGTGATGACACTGGCGGCCAAACGATATCCTGGCAAGAAGTTTTGGCATCCTGAACTTACTGAAGATAGCCGAACAGCTTGAGTTTCGTCTTTACCTGTAGTATACTAAGTCTAACTAGTGAATACTAGTAAAACTTAAAAGAGGAAATATTATGAAATTCATTTCAAAAGAAACTAAGACCTACAAATTGTTCAATGCATTGTACAATGGTGAAAAAGTAACTGGTGCTCAAGCTGAAAAGCGTTTTGGCATCAAGAACATTGCTGCCGAAGCAAGCCGTATTCGTCAATCAGGTTATGCTGTTTACAGCAAGAGCCGTACAGCTGGTAACGGTGTTACAGTTACTGAATACGAAATGGGCAATGCCAGCCGCGAAATCATTGCACTTGGTTACAAAGCCAAAGCAATGGGTATCACACTTTAATTTTTTAAAGTGCAATCCGAAAGCTCGCTTAGGCGGGCTTTTTTTTGATAAATATTTGTCCACAGGACAAATTATATGTATTCAACTCAAAGACAAATAGAAGTTGAACGCCAGAGATCTAAAGAGAAAGAAGCGGAACAGCGATATAAACTTATACAAGGCATAATCTTGGCACCTATTTTTCTTCTTGGGTGGTTTCCTATAGTATGGGTCTTATCAAAATTTTTTAGATAAATATTTGTCAGGAGGACACAACCATGAAACAGAAAAAGCTATTAGCCAAACTGTACAGGGCTTGCGTTGACCATGATACAGAAACGGTTTCCGAACTGCGTAAAAAAGAGTTCGCTAAGATACTGAAACATAAGGCCGAAGGCAAACCATTTACAACCAAATGGACCTTGGTGCAGATTTAATACAACTGTAACATTACACACACCTTGCTACGATAAATATGGTATGAAAGCCAAAACTTATCGTAGCATTTTCATTAGTGACGTGCATCTTGGCACTAGAGACAGCCAAGCTGACAGACTCAACAACTTCCTCAAACACAATACCTGTGAAACACTGTATCTTGTGGGCGACATCCTAGACATTTGGAAGATACAACAAAACAAATGGCGATGGAAACAAAGCCACACCAATGTGGTTCGACGTATACTGGGCCATGCCAAACGTGGCACTAGAGTAATTTACATTGCTGGTAACCACGACGAGTTTCTACGTCCATTAATGCCCTATGATATTGGCTTTGGCAACATTGAAATAGCCAACCAAGCTGAACATATTGGAGTGGATGGCAAGCATTATCTAGTCACGCATGGCGACTTGTTTGACGGCATTACACGCCTAGCACCTTGGCTGAGTTTTTTAGGAGATAAGGCATATGATTTCATCCTGGGACTTAATACTAAATTTAATTGGTTGCGCCATCGTATGGGTTTTGGTTATTGGAGTCTTAGCCAGTATCTTAAGCAAAGGGTCAAAAAAGCAGTTGACTTCATCTTCCAATTTGAACGCAACCTCGTTGCCTACTGTAAAAAACGTGGATTTGACGGTGTGGTCTGCGGTCATATCCACCACGCTGAAATAAAAACCATAGACGGTATTGTCTACATGAATGACGGGGACTGGGTAGAGTCATGCACAGCCTTAGTTGAGCACCATGATGGAGTCTGGGAGATAATTACATGGACAAAGGAGAAAGATGATGTGGTTTAATATTTTTAATCCGTTTGCTTGGTTTGGTGCGGTTAACCCGCCTGCACAGCCTGATGTGGTAGCGCCAGTAGACGAAGAAGACTTGCCTGAAGACTTGGATTTAGAAATTGAAGAAGACTTTGAAGAAGCGGCTGAGTAATGAAACATGTTTGGATCTTGCACTATGCTGCCAGCATAGATGCGTATGAAAATCAAAAACTTTTGAGCTGTTTAGAAAAGAACGGCATGAAAGGTCGTGTGTTAGAACCTAAATATTTTGACATTATTGTGAGTCGTAGCAGTGTCAAAAGCATACGCTACAAGGGCGAACGCATTGAACTACCTGATCTAGTGTTGAGTAGAACAGGTGCAGGCACTAACTATTTTACACGTTCAGTAATGCGTCAACTTGAAAAATTTGGCATTCCTGTGATCAATGATGCTGACAGCATAAGTCGTGTGTCAGACAAGTTACTAACCAGCCAGTTGTTGGTCAAAGAAAACTTGCCAATCCCAAAAACCATACTGGTCAACGGTGATGTTGACATTGAGCTGATTGAGAAAGAAATAGGTTTTCCCTGTGTGGTCAAAGCCACCAGCGGTAGCAAAGGCAAGACAGTACACCTATGTCAAACCAAAAAGGACTTTGTGAGCCTAATGAGTTTGTTGAGCAGTATCAGCCTAAAGAAAACCATGATCATACAGGAGTTTGTGGATGCACAGCCTGGTACTGATCTGCGTGTTTGGGTCATTGGCGGCAAAACTGTGGTGGCTATGAAACGTATGGGTGTTGAAGGCGATTTCCGTGCCAATATCAGTCAGGGCGGCACTGCTGAACTGTTTGAAATTACTGACGAAGTGGATTACCTAGCCCGTGAAACTGCCCGTGTGCTGGGACTGCAAATAGCAGGAGTTGACCTGTTGTTTGACAAAGACGGCTACAAGATCTGTGAAGCCAATTCAAGCCCGGGCTTTGAAGGCATGGACAAGTATTGTGATCAGGACATGGCACAGCGTATTGTAGATTTTATAAAACTAAAGATTCAATGACCAAAAAAATTTTAATTATTACAGATAACTTACGGGAGCAGATCAATGGCGTGGTTACGACCTACAAAAATATTGAGGCGTGTGCAACTCGTGACGGTTATAACGTTGTGGTGTTGGATCCCGGGTGGTTCAGCTACATTGATTGCCCTGGCTACAACGAAGTCAAGATTGCCTATCCCAGGAACTTGGGCAAGAAGATTGAGGAGATATCTCCGGATTATATCCATATCGCCACAGAGGGTCCTCTTGGTCTGTGGGCTAGAGCATATCTTTCATTGGGCGATATTCGCCACAATACCGCTTATCATACTAAGTTTCCTGAAGGGTTGAAAAAGCTGTTTGGTATACCCGAAAGCCTAACGTGGCGTTTTGTACGTTGGTTCCACAAGCATAGTGGCAAGGTCTTGACCACAACACCCAGCATGGTTCGTGAACTCAAAGCACATGGCTTTGGGGGTGAAGTCATACCCTGGACACGTGGTGTGGATCGTGAGATCTTTAACCCCAGCTATCGCGTCAAAACTGTGGTAAACGGTCCTATATTGCTATGTGTCAGCAGGGTCAGCAAGGAAAAGAATCTAGAAGCCTTCTTTGAATTGGACTACCCGGGTGCCAACAAGATCATGGTGGGTGATGGTCCTATGTTGGACACATACCGAAAAGCCTACCCTGATGTCATGTTCACAGGCTTTAAAACTGGAGTGGACCTAGCACGTTACTATGCCATGGCAGATGTGTTTGTGTTCCCCAGTCAGTGGGAAACGTTTGGTATTGTTATGATAGAAGCCATGGCCTGTGGCACACCTGTAGCCGCTTACCCATGCCAGGGTCCAGAGGATGTGATTGATGAGGGTATAACTGGTTGTTTGAACACGGATCTCAAGCAGGCTGTGAAAGATGCCTTAATGTTGAGCCGACAGCAGGTTTGGGAAGGCAGTGGCCGTTGGACTTGGGAAGAAGCGTGGCACATATTCCGTGACAACCTAGTAGAGATGAAATCGGGTACAAGATAAGGTATCGCTGGAATTCGTAACCAGCACTAAAGGGCCCAGGCTCTTTTTTTATGGCTATGCAGATGCAGTGTCGATGTTCTGAATACCCTGGCTGATATGATTGAACATGGTTTGAGTAGCGTTGTTCAATGCTGGATCAGTACCGTCATTAGGTGCTGTGGGTTCAGATTCAGCTTGTTGTGCCTGCTGTTGTGCTTGTTGTTTCTGAGCAGTTTCAGCATCCATTTGTTTTTGTAGTTCAGCGGCCTTGGCAGCATCTTTCTCAGCCTTGGCTTGTGCTATGGCTTTCTTATAGTTAGCCTGTCGCATAGCATAGTCGGGATAGTAGTTGTTTCCTGGTACCTTGGGGTCGTAACGCCAGCTACGTGCTTCAGCATCAAACTGTTGTAGTGCATGGCTGGGGTTGTATCCCACGTTGTAGGCCAACTGAGCACCATATGTGTCGCAGTCTAATTCTTGCTGTACATTGCGCAGTTTCTTTTGTGGTGTTTCCCAAGAGTCGCCACGCTTGTACTTCTTACGGCCAAACCAAACTATGTGTCCCAGTTCATGACCCAGGGTAAAGGCAATGGCATCGTCCGACATGTCCCAAAATGTGCCTAGATCTATGACTATGTTCTTATCATCATTGTAGGCAATTTGATAAACACCCACACGTATGGGCACATCAAATGTATAGCCTTTAACCCAGGCCTGTTCGTTGGGTGCCATGGCCGCTATCAGCCGGTTCAATATGGCCTGCGCCCTAGCTTTAAGTTGGCGTTGTCGCTGAATCCACACAGCTTTCAGCTTGGGGTCCATCTTTTCCCAACTTTTGCCTTCCTCACTCTCCATTTCGTAGGGCAAGTGTTGTTGGCCTGCTCGTTCCATGATAATTTCATAAATCTTCATGCAATTATTTATCTGGTATAATTACAGTATGCTTGATAATATATTTAAACCCACACTGGATTGGATACGCGATGACTACACCAGTAATCGAATTCGTTTTTGTCTTGAGAGCCTTGCTTGGGCTATATCTATTGGTTGCTCTATCACTATGGCCACAACCGTGCCTAATCCTCCTCTTCTCGTCCTGTACCCCGTTTGGATTACAGGTTGTGCTATATACGCTTGGTGCGCTTTTAGTCGGCGTTCCTTTGGTATGTTGGCTAATTATGTGCTTCTTACCACAATCGACACCATTGGATTGATAAGGATGCTATGATAACAGATGCCGAACTAGACACGTTGATAAACCAATTGGATGCTGTATTGTTACAGTATAACCACTGCCCAGCACATGAAGTAGCGGGCGCATTACTCAGCAGAATAACCTTGTTAATGACCATGGATCCCTCAGTGGGCAAGCATATGCTGAAGTTTGTGTGGGAGAAACTGGACGAAATTGAACAAGCCAACCCTGGAAATATGATATGATTGATATGAAACTCAGCAAGTATTGGGTGGGCTCAAACCACCAAGAATTCGAACTGCTCAATGTCTACACAGAAGATGAAGTTAAATGGGCACGTTATAGAGACATACTAAACGATCGGCAATACCATTGCCATCTTGAAGCATTTCTCCAAAGATTCAGCCCAAGCGTAGATTAAACACCCGCGAAGCGGCTGCGAAAAATTTTTTGAGCACTGTGTAGTTATAAGCCCAGTATAACCATTCACAAGCCAATGCACAGGCCTCGGCTTGTTCTGGGTGCGGATAACCAAACACATTGACTAACCAACTGAAGTCCCGTATACTGTGTACATGAACTTGACTCACATACTTCTGTTTATACTGTTGACTATCCTAGTGATAGACACAGTGCTGAGATTGGGTTAACGAGTGACTAAGTTCATAACAGTTATCGTAACAGTGTGCCAATTGACAGGATGTGCGGCATACACAGTGGCCAATACTGTCACTTACATAGCAACGGATAAGAGCATAATGGATCATGGGTCTAGCACACTGGTTTCGGCCGATTGTGATGCAGTTCGCGTGGTTGAAAAGGGCACTTATTATTGTGAAGTTCGTGATGTCAGCACCACATACAACCGTAATGTGTTCTAATGAGTACAGCTAGCGGATGGATGGTGTTGGTGTTGGAGGATGAGTTATACTATGCGTTGGCTGTGCTGTTTGTATGCACTTGCTCATTTGGCGTGGGCATGTTGGTATCACTGATCATATACTAGACCCCGCTGTGAACAGTTACAAGATATAGTCTAATTTGGGTCGGGGCACTAATAGTGTGTCTGCCAACAACGCTAGACTGAGTCGGTCTTCCCGTATGAGAAAGCGTATGCCCAGGGGCAGTGCTGAGTATGAGTAAGCACAATAGCCCAATTGATCCATGACATCTGGATCTGTGGTGTATGAGTCATAACAAAGCAAGCGCATAGTGTATATAGCAAAAGACCCCGCTGTGACTAGTTGGGTTTCCAGTGTATATGCACTGTGTACACAATGAACGCTTCGCTTGGCCGGATTCATATGAGTACACATGTGTACGCACACTATGCACAAAAGACCCCGCTGTGAGGTATAGTGATTATGGGGATTTTGTGTGGGAAATGTGAGTAACCATTAAAACTATGCCTCTCTGCCCCACTCGCAACCGATTTTTTCTACCCTATAGCCACGGTTTGCCCTCTTGAATATGACTCATAATCCAGAATCTGTCACACTTTATCACACAATTCAACACTTTTCTGCACTTTTCTAGACCAGCTCCCTCACTGTAGATGTCTATACGCAAGTTGGTGGCAGTCTACTCACACTAGTTTGACTATATCACTATACTATATACAGTCTAGTACGGTGAAAGATAGTGTTCACTGTTAAATACTATGTCAAGACCGGAGGTGTACAATGGCAAGAGGTATAGCACAAATACGTTTTCCTACTCATCAAGCGTATATAAGTCAAACTGAAGATGGGTTAGTATGCTTTAAACACAATGACAGATCATGTGATATGGAAGTATTCCCACGAGATAATAACATAGCGGCTAGTGACTATCTACTAGAGCCCCTAAAGAACTATGAATATCACATAGCATGGAGTGAGGAATCAGAGATGGCAAAGGAACTGTGGACTCCTATTGTGTGTAGGCGGTCCAATCAGATTTAAACTGTCATAAAGGGCCGAGACGCCCAGCCCAAAACCCGCATTGTCAAGCGGGTTTTCTTTTTTGAGTAGCGCAAAAACAACACCAAAAACCATCACCAAAAAGGCTAGTTAGTGCCAACTAACTTAATACCTTTCGCCCGCAGTCGCCGTCCACCCCCACTATGTTCGAACGATGCTTATATTATACGTCTTTTAGACCATGCTGTCAACCGGGTCTTTCCCTGGTGTTGTGAAAATACAACACCGCGAGTGCGGATCTTTTGGTTGACTGGGAACTGGATCTGCGCTATAATAACACTATGACGACACGCAGAACAGCCCGCAAAGACTCCAACTACATCATCTACGAAGCCGTTTCGGAGCGTGGAGAGAACTACATTGGCTTGACCCGCAAGGGGGATGTCACAGTAGCCCGAGCCGTTAAGGAACGGTGGCGCAAGCATCTCAGCAGAGCCCGTAACGAAAACAGACTGTGGGCACTGTACATCTACTTGAAGTCGGGTGGCTTGGACATGGCTTGGGAGCATAGAGTCATCACTGTGATTAGGGGTCGTGCTGAGGCTTATGCATACGAACGATCTTTAGTCAAAGAGCTTGGCCCTACGCTGAATGATCAGTACTGTGGTTGACAGGTCATGCGTTGAGTGTTATAATTAAGGCTAAGTTAAACAAAGGAGCGAAACGATGTTCAAACTATTAAGTACCGCAAACCCCAAAATCCAAAAGGGCACCAAGCTGGGCTATCTCAGCTTTATCCTACACCTTGCACCTGCTGACTTGAGCGGACGTGAGACTTGCCCAAAACGAACGGTGGGTTGTACTGCCGCTTGCCTCAACACTGCCGGACGTGGTGGCATGTTCAAACGTGGTGAGAACACCAACATGATCCAAAAGGCACGTATCCGCAAGACACAATACTTCTTCAATGCTCGCCAGGACTTCATGCTGGACTTGAAGAAGGACATTGAGAAGGCAGTTAAGATGGCTGGCAAGCTGGGTTTGACGCCGGTGTTTCGTTTGAATGGTACGAGCGATTTGAGCTGGGAGAAATACGATATGCTCCCAGGGCTCAATGTATTTGAGTGCTTCCCTACTGTACAGTTCTACGACTACACCAAGGTTCTGGGACGCAAGACTAAGGGCATTGCCAACTACCACTTGACGTTCAGCAAGGCAGACGGCAATGACGCTGATGTGGCAGAAGCATTAATGCAGGGTATGTCGGTGGTTGCTGTCTACGATGCTATCCCAGCGGGTGTTCCGTCAGCTGATGAAACAGACTTGCGCTTCTTAGACCCTAAGGGCATTATGCTTGGTTTGAAGGCCAAGGGTCGTGCTAAGAAGGACTACAGTGGATTTGTAATCCGGTTGACAGAGACAGCGTAAGACAGTATAATTAACACATACACACACAAAGGAGCGAAACTTATGTATGACATAGTCAAAAACCCAATTCCCTGTAGCGGATTGTTTGCTACGCCCACCCTGGATCAGATTGCCAATCAAATTGATGGCTTCCCAGCAGAGACCAAAGCCCAACTGTATTTGGTAATGCAATTGACTCTCAACGCTTGCCACAAGATTGTGGAAGACGAGATCCTTTCAAAAGAGGTATTTGCGCAATGATGTTCACACTGGAAATCTACAAGAAGGATGCTCGCAAGAAAACAGGCGAGCGACTGGTTGGCAAGTACGACTATGACCGTAAGGATCGTGAGGCCATGTTGCGTGAGAGCAATGAGCTTTATGATGCTTATCCACCCAAGTTGGGCTACAGGTTTGAAATACACGAGACTTATGTGAAGAAGCATAATCTAATGGGTGGGGGTGAGTTCCAGGAACGTTATGACACTCCTCACTATTGTTCACCAGCAAGCGAATCTTATTGGAGCATGTGATGTTGACTACAGTACTTAAATGGGTAGGCACGATCCTTACAGTGGGTGGCGCATTAATGACAGCTATTGATGTGGACCCACTCAACATCTACTTGTTCAATGCGGGTGCCCTAGCTTGGCTCATTGCGGCGATCCGTATGAAAGAGCTTTCATTGATTGTGGTTAATGGAGCCCTGTTGACAATCTACATGATTGGCTTTATACTACGTATTCCAACTTAAACAAAGGAGCCGAGATGTTAACCATTCAACAAGTGAATTCAGCTATCATGTTGCAGAGCTGGACCAATACTGAATTGAGTAGCATGATTGATGCTGTCAAGTGGAACAGGGCTAACTTGGCCAAACAGGTCAAACGTTCAATCAGCGTGGGTGCCAACGTGGAGTTC
>Ga0304730_1000503_pt1 | contig 33919 bp, 45 predicted proteins | sample M_130628_MF_Meta_FD_190474 | JGI IMG/M metagenome (GOLD analysis project Ga0304730, IMG submission 190474) | Freshwater microbial communities from Lake Montjoie, Canada to study carbon cycling - M_130628_MF_MetaG (v2) (version 2) | ecosystem: Environmental > Aquatic > Freshwater > Lake | place...
CTTAAAACTTGCTGGGCAAAGACAATGGAATCAAGCTTAGGATTTCTTCAATTAGCCTGTTCTATAAGGCTTTTAAAGATGATTTAATTTTCGGATAAGCTCTTATTCATTTTTTATCCATCCATTTAAAAAAAGAGAGCAAGAAAATAGTTCTCGCTCTCTTTAACTATCTATTTTTAGTTCATCGATTTATCTCTTCGCAGTTGTTTGCTTCCTTTGAAGCTCAGCAACGTTTGATGAAGTATGAAGAGCCTTTATTCCATCAGCAAGATGCGCAGTTGTTGCTGCGGTTATTGATTTAGCAAAATCAGGGTTAATAGCTTGTCCAAAAGCAAGTATCCATTGTATGTTTTGCTTAACAAGTTTTTCGATGTTTGTGATATGTTCTTCAAGTTCTCTGTTGGCGTCTTTAAACATTTTTTGTAAGTTTTCACACTGTTCGTGGAGGCTTTTATCAAGTGTTATAATATCTGAAAGTTCTTTTCTAGGATCTGCTTTTGGGTTGGTTCCTTCGCCTTGAGCATCTTGGCGTAATGTCATCCAGGCAGTATCGTAAGTTAGTTGGTCTGCATCATATTTTGCGAGTGCATCCATAAATAATTTATCGCTACCCATTACTTCATTGAGTGCATTTCTCCAATAAGGTGATGTTATTTGCATATAGGCAAGTTGAAGTTTTTCAATTTTTTTACCTTTTTCAAATGTCATGCTACTAGCAACTTTGAGAGTTTCTTGTACAAGCTCAAGTAAATTTGCAGGAATTTGAATTGATGCCCCATCCTTACCTATTTTTAATGTATTGAGTGTGGTATACAATGTTTTTGCTTCGCCTTGCATAGCAACTGATGGTAGCATGTCTGATGGTATCGTCATTCTGCCCGGATTACCCATTGGTATATCCATGGCGGTTATACTTCCAGTAACCGTTAACATTGCGATTGTTAGTAGTGTTTTTTTCATTTTCATTTTTTTTCCTTTTTCTTTAGGATCAATCATCACTCACCATGAGCCCTGACAGATTCCTGTTTTAATAATTGCTTAGTTATTTTCTACATTCATTTGTTTCAATTGGGCATGCTCTTTTTTTATTTGTTGAACATCATTATTAGTAATTGAGAGCAGTTTTTTAATTCAGTTATTGTTTTTTCTTCGACTTTAAGTATATCTTCTAAGGCTTTTGTATAGGCAGCTGGTACAGCTCCTTTCTGAGTATCAGCATCACAATCTGTATCGAAAAAACATGCTTCTTCTTGTGTATTTTTTTCTAAACTAAGGGCATTTGGAACATAAGGATAAAGAGAACCAGATTCCGAGAGCCTTATAGGATTAGCATTAAGTGAGCATTCGGTTACTAGTAATCCAGTTAGTACGAGCAAGAACTGTAATTTGTTAGTTTTCATGTACGTCCTTATTTTTTAATTAATCAAGCGGAAGGAGGGATTGAAGGGGGGATACCTTCCGCTTTTATTTTCTCCATTTCCCCTGTAAGTATTATTTTTAAATATCTTCTTTGATTTCTTCTTCAATCGCTTTAGCTTCTTCTTCAACTTCTTCAACTACAGTCTTTTTTGTAGGCTTTGCTTTGCTTGATTTTTTTGTAGAAGAGCTACTAGTTTTTTCTTGTTTTGCAATCTGTGACTTGAGTTGTTTATTTTCTTTTTGAACGGTAGCAAGTTGTTCTTTTAGGTCTTTGATTTGATCGGTTATAGCTGAAATCTTTTCAGTTAACTTTTCATTTTGATCGCTCATTTTATCAAGTTGTTTATGTAAACTTCTGTTTTCTCTATCAAGAGAGCGAACTTCTGATCTATCTGATCCGCCACCGCCGTTATTGTTATTGTTTGAGTTTGCTACGGAGGTCACGACAGCTCCTGTTACTAGACCGGCAGCTAATCCACCACCAAAACCACCGCCTTTGGGATGTAAAGATAGTTGATTAGTTGCAGCTATACAGGTAAGTAAGCCAAGCAAGGTAACTTTTTTTGAGATATTCATTTTTATTTCCCTTTATTATTCATAGTATTGACACTCTATCTAGTAATTAATTTACTAATAGAAAATAATATAATGCAAGGGTTAGAAAATAATTTTTTAAAAAAAGGGTAATTTGAACTTAAATTGAGTAGGGGTGGGGTTATCTGAAAAAGGATAAAGAAAAGTACCAATCGTCCGCAACGATAGAAGAAGCCATCGTGCGCAAGCGCGTGGCGTACGGCTGAGTGTCTGGGGATCCATGAGCAATGTAAAAATCATAATTTGAGCTCTATAGCTGATGGAATTTTTGTTATTAAAGTATGAGGATTTCTTCTCAGGTACATGGATCCCCGACGTTCAGTCGCTTGTCCGCGCATTCGCACGAGACAATCTCCTATCTCTGGGGACGACGGGTTTGTGATGCGAGGTCTTTTTTTAGCTTATTTTTTCAGTTAAAAACGTCGCAATCTTATTGATAGAACCTGCTCCTTGAAGAACAATAACATCGCCACTTTGTGCTAATGAGCTTAAGTGAGAACGTAATGCTTTAAAGTCTTGATCAAGAGGAAGATAGGTAAGGATAGCCTGAGGATTAATGGATTGAGCAAGTTCAATTAGTTTTTTACTGGTAAACCCAGGGACTGCTGTTTCACCTGCGCTGTAGATATCGGTAATAAGAATTTCATCAGCATTACTTGTTGCAAGCATCTGAGCAAACTCTTTCCATAAGGTTGTTAGCCGGGAATACCGATGGGGTTGAAAAACAAGAATGACTTTATTTTTTGTACGATTACGTGCAACTGCCATAGTACATTCAATTTCTGTTGGGTGATGACCATAATCATCAAATACTTCGGCTCCTTGGAAGGTTCCTTTTAACGTAAATCGACGGTCTACTCCGGTAAATGTTGAAAGAGCGTTTGATGCTATCTCGAAAGCAATTCCTGCTTCAAGTGAAGCTGCAATTGCTGCAAGACTGTTAAGAATATTGTGTTTGCCGGGCATGTTGACGGTGATGTCTCCCATTACTTTTCCGTTATGAAGAAGAGTGTAATGAGATTTATCTGGTTCAAGAACAGGATTGTTATATGACCATTCTGCTTCTGGGGATGTTCCATACGTTGCGATGTTAACCTTATGTAAAGGTAGCAATGAGCGAATTTGAGGGTCATCAAAACAAACGAATCCTTTGCCATAGAATGGTATTTTTTCCAAGAATTGACGAAACGTGATGGTAACTTCGTGAAGGTTTTTGTAAAGACTAAGATGCTCTCTGTCAATATTGGTAAGTATTGCAATGGTCGGATGGAGATACAAAAGTGAACGATCACTTTCATCGGTTTCTGTTATTAAAAAATCACCAGAGCCATACTGTGCGTTTGAGGAAATACTTTGTAAGTGCCCCCCTACAAGAATGGTAGGATTAGTTTTTGCTTCCATAAAAATGTGAGCGATTAACGAGGTGGTAGTGGTTTTTCCGTGAGAGCCGGCAATAGCAACCGTATATTTGGTACGGGTGAGCTCTGCAAGCATAACACCACGAGCAATGGTAGGAATATTTCGTTGTTGAGCGCGTAAAATTTCTGGATGTTGTAGATTCATATCTGAAGTGTAGACAAGGGTAGATATGCTCAGATCATCACATAATGGATGATTGTTGCCTTGGTAGATAGAACAACCAAGGGCTTGAAGGTCAAGAACACTTTTTTGTTGTAGATTCGTATCGCACCCAGAAATACGATAGCCTTGGCAAGCAAGAATTTTTGCGATGCTACTCATCCCAATACCACCAATGCCAACAAAATGAATATGTGTGTTCTTTTTTAACATGCGATCTACGCTCCTCAAGAAAATAATCTATTTGGTAAAGATCTATTTTGTATCAGAAATAGAAATATCTGTAAAAAAAGAGTGATTAGTTTTTGAGCAATTCTTGCAGCGCAAGGAGCTTTTCCTTAAGAGAGGTAAGCTTTGAAAAAGAGGGGGGGGATTTTTTTTCATCAGAATCTTCAAGGGTTGTTCGATGAGAACCAAGCATTTGAGTATCCGTTCTTTTGAACTGTTTTTTAGCTCCTGCAATCGTAAAGCCTTCTTCATAAAGGAGTGTTTTTATCGAGCGAAATTTTTCTAAATCCTTTGCTTCGTAAAAACGTTGGCCGCCTTCAGAACGGTTTCCCGTAACATTAAATTCTTTTTCCCAGAAGCGGATAACAAATCGTTCTACGCCTAGGTTTTTTGCTAATTCTCCAATGCGAAACTGTTTTTTTTGCATCTTCACTACTAGTTACTCCTTTTTAATAGCGCCCTAGCTTTGCAGACCACGCTATGCCTCTAGCGACGCCGGATGAGTGGTTGGTGGCCGGCTCCTTTTTAATTTTGTAGAAATGGATATCTGTCTTTATAACGTAACCGCTTCTGTCTGTAAACAATGTCTGAATGTGTGCGAACATCGCGCTAGCGAATGACCGTCTTTCTTGGTATCCTTTAGCTTTTATAGTTTTACTATCAGGTATTTCGTATTTTTATCGCTAAGGAATCTTCATGAATAAACCAGCTTTTTTTGGATTTTTATTTTTTACTTTGGTGGGGGTTCAAATTGGCCTTCAGTTGTACCTTTCTAAAAGATCAAAAGAACCAGTTGTAGAACAAAAAGCATTACATTTAGAAGTAAATTTTTCTCCCGATGAACATCATGAAGAATTAACGACTATTAAAACTGCTTATGCTTCAATGGGGTTTACAAGTAAGGGTGCTACGCTTGCCGATCTGACATTTCATCGATCTATGGATGGTGTTGAGCAAGATTTTATAGTTCTTGCTGCTGATCAAATAGAAGAGCGTGATCAACAGGCTTTTGTAGTAGCGCTTGATGGTAAAACTCCTTATACCTATCACCTAAAAGAAACAAAAGAAACTGCTGATGCGCATCTTCTTTCTTATGGTGTTGCTAGTCAGGAAGCAGATATTCATAAAAAGTTTGTTGTGTACAAAGATCGTCCTCAAATCGATATGGTACTTACAGTTAAACCGCATCTTCCTACCAATGTACGCATCATGTGGCCTTCTGCGTTGCTCAAAGGGTTAGGAGAAGATGAGGTTATTGATGGCGTTATGATCAATCAAAAAAATTCGTTTTCAAAAATTGCTGAAAAAAAGATTGGTGCAAATTCCTATGATCAACCAGCTTTTTTTGGTACGCAAGACAAATATTTTGTGTTTGCTATGACCAAAGATGCTAACCGTTTTGCTCAGCGTGCCTATTATAAACAAGCTCAAAGGCGAGTGCTTTCATTGCTTGAGTCAGCGCAAATCAATGAAGAGAAAACATGGAGCCTGACTTTTTATTTTGGGCCTAAAGATGCTCAGATGATGGCGCTTGTAGATAAAAATTTAGATAAAGTTTTTGATTACGGCCTTTTTTCTTTTATCGCAAAGCCACTTTTATATGTCTTACGAAAAATTAATGGGGTTGTGCATAATTATGGTGTTGCCATTCTTTTGATTACTCTTCTTTTAAAGCTTCTTTTATTGCCGTTAACGTGGAGTGGTGCTCGCAAGATGAAAAGATTGCAAGAATATCAACGTAAAATGGCTTACCTTGAACAAAAGTATAAGGGCGATAAACAGGCATTAGAAGCAGCGCGTATGGAAATGTTGCAAAAAGATGGGCTTCCGCTGGGTGGGTGCTTACCCTTATTGATACAGCTGCCATTCCTTGCAGCGCTACAAAGTGGTTTAAATAATTCTCTTGAGTTGTATAGAGCCCCTTTCTTTTTATGGATTAAAGATTTATCTGTTGCAGATCCTTATTATGTTTTACCTCTTCTTATTCTTATTTTCTTTTTATTAGGCGGAGTTATTGGACAAAAAGGGGGCGGAGCTCGTCAAAATATTTTTATGATTTTAGGGGCTGTTGTTTTTATGGCTTTTACTGCAAATCTTTCTGCCGGTCTTTGTCTTTGTATTTTAGGAAATATTGCATTGCATACGTTTCAAACAGAGCTGCAAAAAGCGATTGATGTATGATCGATAAAATTCCATCACTTGCCCATTTATGTAAAGTTTTACAGCAGGTTCCGTATCTTGCATCAAAAAATTTGTATCGTGTGGCTACTTATTTTTTGGTGAGCGATAAGGATAAGATTGATCGTTTTTGTTTAGCTCTTTTAGAGGCAAAGCGAAATATTGTTATTTGTTCTGAATGTTGTGTGTGGAAAGAGCGAGATAAAAACTGTATTTTTTGTGGTGACTTAAAGCGTGATCATACGATTATTTGTGTCGTCGAAACGTGGCAAGAGCTCATGGCAATTGAAAAAACCGAAGGGTTTGCAGGATTATATCATGTTCTTGGGGGAGCGATTTGTCCCTTGGAAGGTATTGGCCCTGAAGATTTAACGATTGATGTTTTAATTTCCCGGGTGAAAACAAAACAACCAATGGAGTTAATCTTGGCCACTAATCAGACACCGGAAGGTGAAGCCACAGCAGCGTTTATTGCGCGAAAACTAAAAGATACCGGTGTAAAGATTTCATGCCTTGCTCGCGGTATGCCAGTAGGAGCAGTGCTTGAAGGGTTAGATAAATTAACCGTTTATAAAGCGTTATCAGAACGCCGTCCATTTTAATAAAATTTTTCTAAGGAAGGATCTTTAGTGAACAAGAAAATAACAAATGAAATGACTCAAAGAGTTGTTCGTCGACAAGAATTAATCGAAAAAATTCGTTTCTTATATCCTGAAAAGGAAGGCGCATTATTTCTTTGTGCTGGATTTGAACGGGATAGAGAGCCTTTTTTTCAAGACAGTTCCTTTCATTATTTTGTTGGCATTGATGAACCAGCACTTGTTTTATATCAACCACTTACTGGTAGTGCCGTTTTGTATGAACCTCACTACGCTACTGATCGTTCGATGTGGTTGCCCGTAAAAAAAGATGCAAAAGCATTGCAAGAAGTTGGTATTGCAAAGACATCCTTTTTAGGAAAAGCAGTTTCTGGATACTCAAGTGATCCATTCTTTTCTCCGGATTCGGTGGAACTACTTGTTGAGCATTTGACCGCAGTTGTTGAAGCGAACCATTATTTGTTTACGCCACTTTCTGAAATAACTGTTGAATCGCTTGTTGTTCTTAATCAGTTGTACCAGTATGTTCCTGGACTACAAGAACATTTGATTGATATAGCGCCTCTTATTGGGCAAATACGTCGTAAAAAAGATATGCGTGAAATAGAACATATGTACCGAGCAATTGAAATTACGGCGGCTGCTCAAGAAGCGGCTGCTGAAACAATTGAACCACATGTTTCTGAAGCGCGTGTTCAGGCAGCAATTGATTATATTTTTGCCGAAGGCCAGTCAACAAGAGCTTTTCCAAGCATTGTTGGAAGTGGGAAAAATAGCACTATTCTTCATTACGTTGATAATAAAGATGTTATGAAAGAGGGGGATCTAGTAGTTGTTGATATTGGAGCTTCATATAAACATTATGCGGCAGATATTACACGGACTTATCCAGTTTCTGGAATTTTTTCAAAACGCCAAAAAGAAATTTATCAATGTGTTTTGGATGCTCAAACATTTGTAGCGCAAGCAGCAAAGCCTGGAATGTACTTAAATCATCCTGAGCATCAAGAAAAATCCCTTCATCATATTGCTTATAATTTTTTTAAAGATCATGGATATGCAGAATATTTTCCTCATGGAATTGGGCATTTTGTAGGGCTTGATGTACATGATGTTGGCAATAGACAAGAACCTTTGCAGCCGGGCGATGTGATTACAATTGAGCCAGGATTATATTTCTCTAAGGAAGAGATTGGGGTTCGCATCGAGGATATGTATTGGGTTGTGGAAGATGGGGTTGTTTGTTTGACTGAGGGAATCGTAAAGGAAATAAAAGACATTGAAGAGCTTATGAATTCTTTGAAAGAAGATGATTTGCTCTAAAGGCTGACAGGAATGCTTTTTTGAAGTTGACCGTTTTGCTCTTTTAGCGTACTTTGTACCTATCCGTTCATTAATTATTGAAAATTATAAAATCACAAAAAACATAATAATAAGGGTGAAGCTATGTCTATGGACATGAATAGAATGTTTAATTTGCGTAAAGAAGATGCAGAACCTTTGTGGCATTTCGTTGATGCAGAAGGAAAAGTTTTAGGAAGATTGGCAACAGAAATAGCTGATCTTTTACGTGGAAAAGGTAAGCCAACCTATACTCCACATACTGCTAACGGTGATTATGTTGTTGTTATCAATGCTGAAAAGATTAAACTTACTGGCAATAAGCTTGAAAATAAAACATATATTCGTGTGTCTGGCTGGATGGGTGGTAAAAAAGAACTTACCGCTAAGCATGTAATGAGCACCCACCCTGAACGTATCATTGAATCAGCTGTTGCTGGTATGATGGCGGATAATATTCTTAACGCTCGCATGATTAAAAACTTGAAAGTGTATGTGGGCGCTGAGCATCCACATAAAGCTCAATTTGCGCCAAAAGCTGCGTAACTGAGCTGCTTTAAAAAAGCGACACATTCTAAAAAATAAGCCCCGAAAACTCGGGGCTTTATTTTTGTCTAAAAAGAAAATTGCCGATTAGAACAAATCCTTAACGTCTTTGATGGTTAGATAAATAAAGAGGAAGATCATTAAAATCCAAGTGGCGTAATGCGTAGCAATGACGATTTTTTCAGGGAGAGGTCGTCTAATAAGTGCTTCAATGGTGAAGGTTAAAATTCTTCCACCATCAAGAATAGGCAATGGTATTACGTTTAGTACTCCGAGCGTCACGCTGATTACTGTTAAGAAAATAAGGAATAGTTTTATCCCTTGGCCTGCGCTTGCAATAGTTAATGATATCATCATCAAGGGGCCGGAAAAACCTTCGGCAGAGCGCTTTTTAAAGGCGTTAGCAAGCGAATGAGCAGTTGATGAGATAAGTTCTTTAGTGAGGGTAAGTGCTTGATGAAAGGCTTTAAAGAAAGAAACTGGTTTTAAAGAGGGAAATAAAAATTCTTCAATCCCTAGTACTCCATACTCTTTATCTTTTACTTTGCGAGAACCTAGCGTTATGACAACTGTTTTTGTTTCTCCATTACGTTCTAGTGTGACAACCGCTTCTTTGTGGGCAAGTGGTTCAAGTGCTTGAAATAAGCTGCTTATGTGTCCAGAAACATCGAGTTCGTTTACGGTAAGAAGTCTATCTCCAGGGATGATGCCTGCTTTTTGAGCAGGTGATTCGGCAACAAGTTTTTTGATAGAATAAGCACCTTTATGCATGAGAAAGGGGTTTGAAGGGATTCCTGACATAGAAAGACCGACGAGGCATACATAAGCGAAAATCATGTTGAAAATGATACCACCCCATGCGATACACATTTTTTGAAAATAGGTTTTAGAGTCAATGCTGCGATCTTTTGCCATTCCTTCAGTTTGGCCCATTTCAATTTCAACATAGCCACCGACGGGTATAAGTGAGAGCGAAAAAGTGGTTTCCCCTACCTTTTTCTTAAGGATTTGAGGTCCAAAGCCGATGGAAAATGAAGGGGCGTGTACATTAAAAAGCTTACAAAAAAGGAAATGCCCTAGTTCATGAAATGCTATGACCGCTCCAACTCCAGTAATTCCTGCAAGAATATACGGAAGATTATTTTTGATAAACCAAACAACTCCTGTAAGAATGTGTGGAAAATTTTGGATAAACCAGGTTCCTTGTGCTACCATGAAAGACTCCTTTGAATCATGTGAAAATTACAGACATGCAATAAGCAAGCTGTCTTTACTTTAACAAGTAACAGAATAGTCGTCTATGTAGAATGATTGTTTTAACAATAAGCTTGCGCTTTTTGAAAATAGGCTGTAGTTCAATAGAAAAGCTGTATAGGCTTGATCCCAAAGGAAAATTGTTAAGGTTGGTTTGGTTTGTTTCCCTTGAAAAAATTTACAGAGAGGGTAAACTATCGACAGACCTTTAAAACTGAATCCCAATTCAATCTGTCTTCTTTCTGCGAGTTTTCGATTAACGAAACGTCTCATAATAGGCTGCCAGAAAGGATTCTGTTCTTTATTAATCTGTAACTGTTAGGAATTAAAAGGTATGCCAACGATAAATCAACTCTGTCGATTCGGGAGAAAAAAGACTAGAGATAAATCAAAAAGCCCTGCGTTGCGCGGTTGCCCTCAATTGAGAGGCGTTTGTACTCGTGTTTTTACACAAACTCCTAAAAAACCAAACTCCGCGTTGCGTAAAGTTGCTCGTGTGAAGTTGTCCACAGGAATGGAAGTTACTGCTTATATACCTGGTGAAGGCCATAATCTTCAAGAACACTCTGTTGTTCTTATCAGGGGTGGTAGAGTAAAAGATTTACCTGGTGTTAAATATCATATTGTCCGTGGAACACTTGATACTGCTGCTGTTGAAGGCAGAAAACAGTCTCGTTCACACTACGGTGCTAAACGTCCAAAAAGTACTACAAAATAAGGGTTTGATATATGCCACGTCGCAAATCAGTCAGCTTAAAGCGGGAAATCGGTGTTGATTTACAATACGGATCTCCTATTATTCAGAAGTTTATTAACGTTGTAATGCGTCAAGGGAAAAAAAGTATTGCTCGTACTATTGTATACGATGCGCTTGATGTCCTTGTGAAAAAAAACAGCGGAGATAAAGAAAAAGGTCTAAAGATGTTCGAACGTGCGTTCGAAAACATCGTTCCTGTTATCGAAGTTCGCGCTCGTCGTGTTGGCGGTGGTGTTTACCAAATTCCAGTCGAAGTTCGTCCAGACAGAGCAAGTGCTCTTGGTATGCGTTGGCTCATTGCAGCTGCAGCATCTCGTTCAGATAAGACAATGGGATTGCGTTTGGCTCAAGAGCTTCTTGAAGCTTCTGAAGGCCGCGGCGCAGCAGTAAAGAAAAAGGCTGATGTTCACCGTATGGCTGAAGCAAATCGTGCATTTTCGCACTATGCATGGTAACTGAGGGCTAAAGGATTATGAGTATTGATTTAAAAAAACATAGAAATATTGGCATCGCTGCCCATATTGATGCGGGGAAAACAACCGTAACAGAACGAATTCTGTATTATACTGGTATTTCTCATAAGATCGGTGAAGTTCATTCAGGCGAAGCCGTTATGGATTGGATGGAGCAGGAAAAAGAACGTGGTATCACGATTCAAGCTGCTGCAATCACTTGTTCTTGGAAGGGAACGAGTATTAACATTATCGATACTCCTGGGCACGTAGATTTTACTATTGAAGTAGGTCGTTCGCTTCGTGTTCTTGATGGTATGGTGTCTGTTTTCTGTGGTGTAGCTGGTGTTCAACCGCAATCAGAAACGGTATGGCGTCAAGCAACTCGTTACAATGTTCCTTCTATTGTTTTTGTTAACAAGATGGATCGTGTAGGGGCTGAATTTTTCCGTGTTGTTGATGATATCAATACTCGTTTGAATGGAAATGCTCTTGCTATGCAAATTCCGGTTGGTTCTTCTGAAACATTCAGAGGGGTTGTCGATGTTTTGACAGGTAAGATGGTTCTTTTTGCTGAAGATGACAAAGGGCTTGCTGTTCAATGGCAAGATGCGTCACCTGAATATGCAGATCAAATTGCTGAGCTTCGCATGAAAATTGCTGAACGCGCATGTGATTTTGATGATGTTTTGGCTGAGCGCTATCTCGATGGAAAAGAATTAGGGATTGACCAGATTAAGGCTGCATTACGTAAGGGTGTTCTTAAACGAGAAGTTTTCCCTGCTTTCTGCGGATCTGCTTTTAAGAACAAGGGTGTTCAGGCGATGCTTGATGCTGTTGTTGACTATCTTCCTTCGCCGCTTGATGTGCCTGCAGTTGTGGGTAAAGATCCTGATACTGATGCGGATATTACAAGAAAAGCTGATCCAAGCGAGCCGTTTTCTGGTCTTGCTTTTAAAATTATGACTGATCCTTTTGTTGGGACATTGTCATTCGTACGTGTGTATTCTGGAACTTTAAAGTCTGGTTCATATGTTAAAAACGTTACTACTGGCAACAAAGAGCGTGTAAGTCGTTTGATCAGAATGCTTTCCAACAAGCGTGAAGAAATTGACTTTGTGGAAGCAGGAGATATTGCAGCATTTGTTGGTCTTAAAGATGTTAAGACCGGGGATTCTCTGTCTGATGAAAAACATCCAATTTTGTTAGAAAAAATTGATATTCCTGTAGCGGTTATCTCTTCATCTGTTGAGCCTAAGAATAAAGGTGATTACGATAAGATGGTTGTTGCATTGCGCAAAATGGCTCAAGAAGATCCTTCGTTTAGGCTTGCTTATAACGAAGAAACTGGCCAAACAGTTATTGCTGGTATGGGTGAGTTACATCTTGAGATTCAAATTGATCGTCTTCGTCGTGAACATAAAGTAGAAGTTGAACCTGGTAAGTTGCAAGTTGCTTATAAAGAAACGATCCAAAAACCGATCGAAATTGAAGGCAAGTATATTAAGCAATCAGGTGGTCGCGGTCAGTATGGGCATGTATGGTTAAAGCTTGAGCCGTTAGAACGTGGCGCTGGTTTTAAATTTGAAAACAAATTGAGCGGTGGTTCTATTCCGAGAGAATTTGTTCCTGCAATTGAAAAAGGTCTTTTAGAGGCTATTACAAATGGTCCTATGGGCGGTTATCAAGTAGTTGACATGAAGGTTGCAGTTTTTGATGGTTCGTATCACGATGTTGATTCATCTGAAATAGCTTTTAAGATTGCTGCTGCAATGGCATTGCGTGATGGGATGAAAAAAGCTTCTCCTGTTTTGCTTGAACCGATTATGAAGGTTGAAGTTGAAACTCCTGAAGAATATATGGGCGATGTGATGGGAGACTTGAATTCGCGCCGTGGTAGAATTTTAGGAATGGACGAAAAGAACAAAGTTCAAATCATACGAGCTGAAGTTCCTATGAGAGAAATGTTGGGTGGTTATGCAACAACACTTCGATCAATGAGTAAGGGGCGCGCGAGTTATTCTATGGAATTTGAATGCTATCGTGAGATGCCAAAGAACGTAGAAGAAGAAGTATTAGGTAAGAAATAAGTAGTTAGATAATTCAAGGCACTGTCAGGAGTTAGACATGGCAAAAGATATATTTGAACGGAAAAAGCCGCACGTTAACATTGGTACTATTGGCCATGTTGATCATGGTAAAACAACGTTAACAGCTGCTATCACCAAAGTTTTGGCTGATAAAGGGATGGCAAACTTCAAAGCATTTTCAGAAATTGATAATGCTCCAGAAGAAAAAGCACGTGGTATTACCATTGCTACCTCTCATGTAGAATACGAAACAGCAAAGCGTCATTATGCGCACGTTGACTGTCCTGGTCACGCTGATTATGTTAAAAACATGATCACTGGTGCTGCTCAAATGGACGGAGCTATTTTAGTAGTATCTGCTGCAGATGGTCCTATGCCTCAAACAAAAGAACATATTTTGTTGGCAAGAAATATTGGCGTTCCAGCGCTTGTTGTTTTCTTAAACAAAGTTGACATGGTTGAAGATGCTGAAATGGTTGACATGGTTGAAGAAGAAGTAAGAGATCTTCTATGCAAATATGATTTCCCTGGAAAAACTCTTCCAATTATTCGTGGATCAGCAACTAAGGCTCTCGCAGGAGACGCAACTGGTGTTGCAGCTATTAATGCTTTGATGGATGCGTGTGATACATCTATTCCAGATCCTATTCGTGAAATTGATAAGCCTTTCTTGATGCCAATCGAAGGTGTTTTCACTATCTCTGGCCGTGGTACTGTTGCAACTGGGCGTATTGAAAGCGGTAAAGTAAAAATTGGTGATGAAGTTGAACTTATCGGTCTCGGTAAATTATTCAAAACAACTGCTACTGGCGTTGAAATGTTCCAAAAAACATTGAATGAAGGTTTAGCTGGCGATAACGTTGGTCTTCTTCTTCGCGGTATCAAAAAAGAAGATATCGAACGTGGTATGGTTGCTGTTAAGCCGGGTTCTATTAAGCCTCATAAAAAGTTTAAGGCTGAAATCTACGTCTTGAGCAAAGATGAAGGTGGTCGTCATAGTCCATTCTTTTCTGGTTATCGTCCTCAGTTCTATTTTAGAACAACAGACGTTACAGGTGTCGTGACTCTTGAGCCGGGTAGAGAAATGGTTATGCCAGGTGATAACGTTACAATTTCTGTTGAATTGATAAGCACAATCGCAATGGAAAAAGACTTGCACTTCTCAATTCGTGAAGGTGGCAGAACTGTTGGATCTGGTGTGGTAACTGAAATTATTGCATAGGAACAGCTGTGATTAAGAAAACAAAAATACGTTTAACGCTTAAATCATATGATCATCAATTGCTTGATAAAGCGGTTAAAACTATCTGTTTGACAGCGAAGAGGACAGGAGCTTTATTGGTCGGTCCTATTCCAATGCCAAACAAAAAGCGTTGCTTTACAGTTTTGCGTTCTCCTCATATTGATAAAAAATCACGTGAGCAGTTTGAATTAACTACGCATCGTCGTATATTGGATATAGTCTCTCCATCAGATCAAACAATGGATGCTTTGTCTAAATTGACAATTTCATCTGGTGTAGATGTAGAGATTAAGTAAGCATAAAGAGTGATAATAATAAGCATAAGTGAGGAAGGCTCTTCATGGTAGGTGGTTTTTATGGGAGAAAAATTGGGATGACCCAACTTTTCTCTGAGAACCAAGTTATTCCTGTAACAATAATTGATGCGTCATTTTGGTTCGTAACAGATATCAAAACAAAAGAACGTGATGGTTATTACGCAGTACAACTTGCAAAAGTAAGAAAACGTTACGAAGGTGAAACATTTTCTCCTGAGTGGCTAAAAGACAAAAAAGAATATTTTTTGTATGTGAGGGAAGTTCCTTTAACTGAGGCTCCAGAAGGAGTTGAGGTAGGAACCGCTGCCGATTTCTTCAAACTTTTTAATGCTGGAGACATGGTTGATGTTTCTGGTACTACAAAAGGTTGTGGGTTTGCAGGTGTTATGAGAAAGCATGGCTATTCTGGTGGTGGCGCGAGTCATGGTAACATGATGGGACGACGCCCTGGATCGATTGGTTCTTTAACAAAGAGCGGTCATGTTATCAAGGGCAAAGGGCTTCCTGGACATATGGGTGTGGATAAACGCACTATACAAAATCTTGAAGTAATAAAAATAATTTTAGAAAGCAACGCTATTGCGGTCAAAGGCTCTGTGCCAGGTAAAGCCGGTTCATTAGTGTTTGTTCGCAAGAAGTAGGATAAAACATGAGTGGGCAAATAACTTCATCAGGAGAGCAAAAACAGTACGTTTTAAAGCCTTCTGATCTAGAATTAAAGGCTAATACAGGCGAGCCGCTTGCACCGGTAGCTTTTGCTACTGTTGTGAGGGAACTCTTACAGAATAGCCGTCAAGGTACTGTAGGTTGTAAAACTCGCGCTATGGTTAGCGGTTCAAATAAGAAACCTTGGAAACAGAAGGGTACTGGTCGTGCTCGTGCTGGCGCAAGAACCTCTCCTTTATGGCGTGGTGGTGGTATTATTTTTGGACCTCAAGCAAGAGTTAAAAAACTTAAAACTTCTAAGGGACTAAAAAGAGCAGTTGCTCGTGAGTTGTTGCAAAAAACACTTGCAGAGGAAAGATTGCTTCTTTTGAATTGGGCTTTAGAAGGAAATACTCCAAAAACCAAACAGGCATTTTTGACTTTACGTGAAAATAATTTGCATATGGTTCCTGTAAACGTTTTCCTTTCAGTGGATGACGTACTTACTGTTGCTTCATTTGCAAATATTCCATCAGTCAGAATTATCTATTTTGATGCTCCTAATGCATATGCATTAGCTGATGCTCATTATTGGGTAGTTTTTAAAAAAGACATCGATGCATTTAGAACCATGGTTGGTCGGTGGAAATAACGTCAGAAGGGCATTAAATGCAATTAACAGTATATGATATTATTAAGGGACCTGTTATTACTGACAAGGCCTACAAAACTAACCTCCTTCTCAAACAGTTGGTTGTTCGTGTGCATGTTCATGCGAATAAGCCAATGGTAAAAGAAGCTTTAGAAAAGCTTTTTAACGTGAAGGTTGATAAGATACGCATAATTATACGTAAACCAAAAAACCGTTCTGTTAATCGTTATCCAGTAAAAGGGCAGACCGTCAAGAAGGCAATTGTTACTCTTAAAGAAGGGTATGCTATTGATGCGCTCAGTCAAGCTGGAGGCGGCACTGTCTCGCTAGATAGACAACAACACGGCTATACTGCTCAGGAGTAAATAAGATGGCGATTATAAAAAGAAAACCGAGAAATCCCTCGCTTCGTTTTCAAACGTTTCTTTCTTCTGATGACATCACCACGACTAAACCAGAAAAAAGTTTAGTTGTTGGGTTAAAAAGAAAAGCGGGACGCAATGCACACGGTAGGATTACTGTAAGACATCGTGGCGGTGGAGCTCAAAAAAGTTATCGTATTATCGATTTCAAAAGAAGCATTCGTGATGTTGAAGGTAGAGTTTCTACTGTTGAATACGATCCAAACCGTAACGTGCGTATCGGTTTAGTGGCTTATACAAATGGCGTTAAGGCGTATATTCTTCTTCCTGAAAAAGTAAAAGTAGGAACAATCGTTTCTGCTGGACAGGATGTTGAAGCTAAGCCAGGTAATGCTATGCCATTAAGAAAGGTACCAGTTGGTTTTACTATTCATAATATTGAAGTAAGGCCTGGAGAAGGCGGTACGTTTGCTCGTAGCGCAGGTACATCTGCTCAAATTATGGCTAAGACTGGTGATTACGCGACATTGAGAATGCCATCGAGCGAAATTCGATTGGTTCATCTTGATTGTTGGGCAACAATAGGCGAGCTTGGTAATGCTGACTACAAAAACATTTGTTGGGGAAAAGCGGGTCGAACAAGACACCTTGGATTCCGCCCATCTGTTCGTGGTATGGCAATGAACCCTGTTGATCATCCACATGGTGGTGGTGAAGGGCGTTCAAAGTCAGGTTCACATCCTCAAACTCCATGGGGTAAGGGATGTAAAGGGACGCGAACACGTAAGTCGCCGCACGGTCCGTTTATTTTGAAAAGACGTAAGTCAAAAGATTAATAAATAATCTATTAAATAGGTCAAAAATATGAGCAGATCAACCAAAAAAGGTCCATTTGTAGATCTATCACTTCTTAAGAAGGTGCAAGCTGCAAAGACTGAAAAAAAGAGCGACCCAGTGAAAACATGGTCGCGCAGAAGCATGGTGATTCCTGATTTCGTGGGAACTACCATCGCTGTGCATAACGGGAAAAAGTTTGTTTCAGTTTTTGTGACTGAAGATATGGTTGGACATTACCTAGGTGAGTTCTCCCCTACCAGAACATTCCGTCTACATAGTGGTCAGCGTAAAGCTGGGGTTGCTGGAAAAGACTAATTTCGATACACTAATAAGCACGAATCTAATGAGTTTGAGGCTATAATGGAATTTAAAGCACTAGTAAAACAGGTACCATTTTCTCCTTATAAGCTCCGTCCATACGTGGAAGGGGTTAGAGGAAGAGATGTTACGTATGCATTACAGTTATTGATGACTCAAGCGGTTATGCGAGTTGTGCCGATCAGAAAGGTTATCCAGTCTGCTGCGGCCAACGCGATGAACCGAGAAGGAGTTGCGATAACTGAACTACGCATAAAAGAAATACGCGTTGATCAAGGTAAAATTTTTAAATATTTCAAACCGGGCTCTATGGGCCGTGCTGCAGCGCAGCGTAAACGGTTTAGTCATATCAGTGTTGTGTTGGAATTGAAGAATCAGCCATCTAAAGAGGCTTAGTGTGGGACAAAAAGTTAACCCTCGCGGGTTTCGTGTAGGCGTATATAGTGATTGGTATGCTCGTTGGTTTGCTCGTGGCGCAAGTTACGGAGATCTTCTTTTGGAAGATTTGCAAATTAGAAAATTTGTGGAAACACAACTTAAGCATGCTGAAGTTGCTCGCGTTGAAATAGAAAAAGGCGGCGATAGCGTTCGTGTTATTCTCCATTCTGCAAGACCAGGTATTATTATTGGTAAAAAAGGCCAAGAAATAGACAATCTTCGCAAGGGGATTTCAAAGCTTATCAAGAAAAATGGAATTGAAATTTCTGTACAAGAAATTAAAACACCTGAACTTGATGCTATGCTTGTCGCGAAGAGTATTGCTGAGCAGTTAGAAAAAAGATCAAGTTACAAAAAAGTTATGAAGCGCGCTTCAGCAGCAGCTTTGAGAGCAGGGGCAAAAGGGATAAAAATCTGTTGTTCAGGTCGTCTTAATGGTGCAGAAATTGCTCGTCGTGAATGGGTTCGCGTAGGATCAGTTCCTCTTCATACTTTACGCGCTGATATTGATTACGGTACTGCACGTGCCAATACAACCTACGGGGTTATTGGTATTAAGGTCTGGATCAGTAAAGGTGAGTACCACTTTGCTTAAACGATTTGAGAGAATATTATGTTGATGCCAAAGAAAACAAAGTATCGTAAAGTGCAACGGGGCACTATGAAGGGGCTCTCTAAAGGATGTCGTACCGTCGATTTCGGCGATTTCGGTCTTGAAGCAGTTGAACCGGCATGGGTTTCAGCACAACAAATAGAGGCAATTCGTATAACGATGTCTCGTAAACTGAAAAAAGAAGGGGAATTCTTTTTAAGAATTTTTCCTGATAAACCAGTTACTAAAAAACCTGCCGAAACTCGTATGGGTAAGGGTAAAGGAAATCCTGAACTTTGGGTTGCGGTTGTTAAAAGAGGCCGTATCCTTGCAGAGATCGGGGGCGTTTCAGAAAAGCTTGCACGTGAAATTTTTAAAACAGCCACTTCAAAACTTCCTCTTAAGACACGATTTGTGAAGAAAGATGCAGGATTGCAAGTTTCTAAAGAAGTATTAGGTGAAGGAAGTCTCAATGAAGCATAACATAACTCAAGCACTGAGAGATATGAAGGTTGAAGAGTTGCAACAACAAGTTGAAGATTTGCGAAGAGCTCTCTTTAGTTTGCGTTTGAATGCAACAACCTCTCATGTTAAAGATTGTTCGCAATTTAAAAAATTGCGTCGTACCATTGCTCGCGGGTTGACTGTTTTGCGTGAAAAACAGAATATACAATCTAACCATAAAGAGCATAGCAATGAGTAAAGATATTGCAGTAGAAGAATCAAAAAAAGCGAAAATGTTTGTTGGTAAGGTAATTTCTGACAAAATGGAGAAAACTGTTGTAGTCAGCTTGACAAGAACAGTAAAACATCCTGTTTTTGGTAAAGTTTTGAAAAAATCTAAGAATTACAAGGTTCACGATCCTCTTGAACAAGCTCACGTTGGTGATACTGTTGAGTTTTTTGAAGGTCGTCCTGTTTCTAAAACAAAGTATATGTACCTATCTCGCGTTATTCAAAAGGCAGATGAGGACATTATTCTTAAACAAGATTTGGAGTAGGCAACGATGTTACAGAAGCAATCTTATTTAGAAGTTGCGGATAATTCCGGCGCAAAGCTTTTGCAGTGTATTCATGTTATTGGTGGAACAAGAAAGCGTTATGCTTACTTGGGCGATCTTGTAAAATGTGCAGTTAAGAGTGCTATTCCTGGTGGAACAGTAAAAAAAAGTGATGTTGTCACTGCTGTGATTGTGCGCACAAAAAAAGAATTTAGACGCGAAGATGGAAGCTATATCAGATTTGGTGAAAATGCTGCTGTTATTGTTAAAGATGGCGAACCAATAGCTTCACGTATTTTTGGTCCTGTTGCTCGAGAACTTCGTCCTCGCCCTGGTTATCAGGGGTATCCGAAGATTGTTTCTCTTGCTGCAGAAGTAGTGTAGGGCTAGGGGAAATACTTATGATGCGCATTAGAAAAAACGATAAAGTCAGAGTTATCTCTGGTAAAGATAAAGGCAAAGAAGGGGAAGTAATTGCTCTTTTGCCTAAGAAAGATAAAATTAAGGTTAAGGGCGTTGCGATAGTAACTCGCCACTTAAAAGCTCGCCGTGAAGGTGAAGTTTCTTCTATTAAAAAGCAAGAAACTTTTATCTATGCAGCAAAGGTTATGCCAATCTGTTCTTCCTGTAAAAAAGCTTGTCGAGTCGGAACGAAAGCTTTGGAGAATGGATCTCAAGTACGCATATGCGGACGCTGTAAAGAAATAATGTGATGGTGAGGTTAAGGATATAAAAATGGCAAAAGCTAGATTTGATGAAAAGTATCACGCCACACTTCGTCCTGAGTTGCAAAAAAAACTCGGATTAAAAAACATAATGGAAGTTCCAAAACTTTCTAAAATTGTGTTGAATGTTGGTGTGAAAGAGGCGGTTACGGACAGTCGTATATTGCAACACGTAAGTAAAGTTATTGCGGCTATTGCAGGTCAAGCACCTGTTATAACAAAAGCAAAAAAATCTATTGCGGGATTTAAAATTCGTGAAGGTATGCCTCTTGGTGTTACAGTAACATTAAGGCGTAAAGTCATGTATGAATTTTTAGATCGTTTAATAAATGTAACTCTTCCTAACGTTCGTGATTTTCGTGGAGTAAAAATTTCATTTGATCGTCAAGGTAATTATAATCTTGGTATTAAAGAATGGAGCGTTTTTCCTGAAGCAAGTTCTAATTCGTTAGATAAAGTATATGGAATGAACATTACTATTTGTACAACTGCTGTTAATGGTGAACAGGCACATGCTCTCCTTGAAGGATTCAATATGCCATTTCGAAAAGATAATAAGTAAAAGATTTAGGTGTTAACGCATGGCAAAAAAATCATCCGTCGAAAAAAACAATCGACGCAAGTTATTGGTAGCGAAGTATGCGCAGAAAAGAGCTGAGCTGAAAGCTATTGTAAAGCGTGTTTCTTCCTCAATGGAAGAACGTTTAGAAGCGCAAAATCAGTTGTCTGCTCTTCCTCGTAATTCGAGTCCTGTTCGTGTTCGCAATCGTTGTGCGTTGACTGGTCGTGCTCGTGGTTATATGGGTTTATTTAAACTTTCTCGAATAATGTTTCGTGAATTGGCTTTGCAAGGTGTTTTGCCTGGCGTTAAAAAGACAAGCTGGTAAGGGTAGGGGATATTATGTCAATAGATACAATAGCAAATTTTCTTACAATTTTGCGCAATAAAGTTATGGCTTCAAGCCCTTATGCAGTTACTTCTTATTCTAAGATGAATGCTGAAATTGCGCGTATTTTGCATCAAGAAGGTTTTGTAAAAAATGTTGAAGTTTTAGAAGAAACAGAAACTTCTAGAAAGTCTTTAAAAATTGTTTTTAAGTACGTGAACGGTGAATCCGTTTTGCATGAACTTACTCGTATTAGTAAGCCAAGCAGACGTACCTATGCAAAAGTTAAGAATTTAAAACCTGTGATTAATGGATTGGGGATTGTTATTCTTTCTACCAATCGTGGCATTATGACTGATAAACAGGCAAAAGATGCTTCTCTTCGCATTGGTGGCGAAGTACTTTGTACGGTTTGGTAGGGGGAGCGCATGTCTAAAATTGGAAGAAGACCTATTAAGTTAGAGGACGTTAAAGTTCAAGTTAATGGTCAAGAAATTCAGTACGCAGGTAAAAATTCATCTGGAATTCATATTGTTCCAAATGAATTAGCGATTACTTTGGAAAATGGCGAGTTAGGGGTAGCCCCTCGCGTAATGGATCGTGTAAGCAAGTGCCTTTGGGGACTTCATCGAGCATTGTTAGCAAATAAAATTCAAGGAGCTGCAAAGCTTTTTGAGCGTCAAGTACAAATCATTGGGTTGGGGTTTAAGGCTATTCCTAAGGGAAGTACCATCGAATTCTCGTTAGGCTTTAGTCACAAAATTGATTTTCCTCTTCCTGCTGGTGTTACTTTAGAAGTTGATAAAACGGGTCAATTATTGACCTTTAAATCTGCAGATAAAGAACTTTTGGGTCAAACTTGTGGGCAACTGCGTTTTCTCCGTCCTGTAGAACCTTATAAGGGTACAGGTATTCGTGTAACTACTGACGTGGTTATTCGTAAAACTGGTAAAACAAAAGCAGGTTGATAACAACAGGTTTGATAGATTAAGACTAAGGATTAAAACGTGTCTATTCAACGTAAAATTAAAAACGGCAGAAAAAGAAGAGCGCTTCATGTGCGTAGTAGATTGCGTAATGATAGTACTCATCCGCGCATTACAGTGTTCAGAAGTTTGCGTTACATCTATGCTCAAATTATTGATGATGTACAACATAAGACTCTTGTTAGTAGTTCTTCTCTCGTCCTTGACTTGAAAGGTTCTAAGACTGATATAGCAAGAAATGTTGGTAAAGAGTTGGCAAAGCTTGCTTTGGAACAAGGTATTAAACAAGTTTCATTTGATAGAGGAAGATTCCTCTATCATGGACGTGTGAAAGCCCTTGCTGATGGAGCTCGTGAAGGTGGCCTACAGTTTTAACATAGTTTGGTAGGATATTAAGGAAAAAAAATAATGTCTGAACATTTAAAAGATGAAATGATTAAAGAAGCTCCTACGATGGTTGACTATGTCATCACTGTTCGTCGTGTTACCAAAGTTACTAAAGGTGGAAAACGTTTTGCGTTTTCAGCTCTTGTAGTTACTGGTGATAAGAATGGATCTGTAGGTGTTGCTCAAGGTAAAAGTCGTGAAGCTGCGGCTGCCATTACTAAGGCAACAAATAGAGCTCGCAAAAATCTCATACAAATTCCACTTCGTGGGTCAACGCTTCCTTATAATGTTGTTGGTAGTCATGGATCAAGTTCTGTTCTTATGCGTCCAGCTTCTAAGGGAACCGGGGTAATCGCAGGTGGTGCAGTTCGTTCGATTATGGAAGCGCTTGGAGTTAAGGATGTTCTCGCGAAGTCCTTGGGTGCGTCAAATCGTATGAACGTTGTAAAAGCAGCACTTAATGCGTTGGCAAAGCTTCGTTCATTGCGTCATGTTGCGCAAACAAGAGGGAAGACTGCTGAGCAAATCATAAAGGGAAGCCATGGAAACTCTACTAAGTAATCGCGTTGCGCTGTGTCGCAAACGCAAGCGTGTTGGTCGCGGTGGTTCTCGAGGCGGTACGTCCGGTAAGGGTACTAAAGGTCAAAAAGCTCGTTCAGGTGCAGGAAGAAAATTACGTCCTGGATTTGAAGGTGGTCAAATGCCTTTACATCGTCGTTTGCCAAAGCGCGGATTTAATAATAATGAATTTAAGAAATTCTTTACACTTGTTACATTAGACCAACTAGAACGTTGTTTTAATGTTGGACAAGAAGTTACAAAAGAAAGTCTTGTTGAAAAAGGACTCGCAAAAAATTCTCGAGAACTTGTGAAGGTTTTGGGAACGGGTACGCTTTATAAAAAATTGCGTATTGTTGTTGATGCATATAGCGCTTCTGCGGCTCAAGTGATTGCGTCGTGTGGTGGCGAGGCTTGCCTTACAAAAAAGGGATAAAGTAGTGATCATTTTTAGGAATTTTGGGAATATGTTTCGTATTCCTGAGCTGAGAAAAAAACTGTTATTTACGTTGGGTGTTCTTATTGTATACCGCGTTGGGTTGTATATTCCTGTTATTGGAGTAAACGTCAATAAGTTGCATGAAGTTATGCAGCAGGCGAGTACACTAAGTGGTTTGCTTTCGTATTTAGATGTTTTTTCTGGTGGAGCATTGGGACAGTGTACCTTGTTTGCTCTTGGTATTATGCCTTATATTACCGCATCTATCATGATGCAGATTTTAGGTTTTACCATTCCTGAATTTGAGCAGTTGCTTAAAGAAGGAGAGTATGGAAGAAAGGTTATTAATCAATATACCAAGTATCTTGCATTAGCATTAAGCGTCGTATGGGGCTTTATCTATGTTGGAGGGCTTGAGTCATATGGGTTAATAGTTGATCCAGGTTGGATATTTAGATTTTTGTTTGTTTTGTCTTTATCAGCTGGATCTATGGCTGTTATGTGGCTTGGTGATCAGATTTCTTTGTTTGGTGTTGGCAGTGGTGGTTCTATGATCATTTTTGCTGGGATTGTTGCAAAGTTTCCTGATTATGTCATTAAGACAATTCATGCAGTCCAAACAGCAAGATTAGATACCGTTATAGCATTTTTTATTTTATTCTTCTTTATAGCGGTAACTGCGTGCATCATTTTCCTTGAAAAAGGTGAACGTAAAATTCCTGTTCAGTATGCTCGGCGTATTGTAGGAAATCGTGTATTTGGTGGCCAAAGTACCTATATTCCATTTAAGATTAACAATGCCTCAATTATGCCTGTTATTTTTGCTTCATCGATTTTGGGTGTGCCTCGTGGTATTGCCGGAATGCTTGCCAACAAGTATAAGTTTTTCTCTCTCGTTACACAGAAACTTGTTGATACAGGGTTCTTGTTTAATGCGTTGCAGTTTGTTCTTATCGTATTTTTCTACTATATCTATACAGCTTTAGTTTTTAATCCAACTGAGCTTGCAGATAATATTAAGAAAAGCGGGGGATTTGTTCCTAATGTTCGCCCCGGTAAGAACACAGCAGAGTTTTTTGATTTTGTGTTGACTCGTCTTGGATTAGTTGGAGCTATTTACTTGGGCGTTTTGGCTATTTTGCCTAACGTTTTGAGTGCCATAGTAACTATGCCTTTTCAATTGGGTGGGACAGCTCTTTTGATTGTGGTTGGTGTTGGTTTAGAAACATCATCGCAAATTGAGTCTTACTTGATTGAACGTAATTACGAGGGCTTTTTGACTTCGGGTAAAATTAAATCAATCAAAGGAAACAACCGTTGAATTCCACGAAAAAAATCATAGTATTTTTAGGAGCTCCTGGTTCAGGTAAAGGAGCTCTTTCTCGTCTTTGTATTGAAAGTTTTGGTTGGAAGCAACTTTCAACTGGTAATTTATGCCGAAAGCATGTTTCAGAGGGGACGCCGCTTGGTCAGCAGATAGATTTTGCTTTAAAATCTGGTACACTTGTTTCGGATGATGTGATTATCGATATGGGTAAGCAGTGGATTGAGCAAGAGATACAAAATACAGATGCTTTGATCCTTGACGGTTTTCCAAGAACAGTAGTGCAAGCTACGGGTTTTTTGAAATTTTTTGATGAAAATTATGCGCAGGTAAAACTTGTTATTGTAGAGCTTCGCGTTCCTGATCATGAGATAATTGAGCGTCTTAGTGCTCGATTAGTTTGTTCTGATAAAGGCTGTCAGGCTGTTTTTTCGGCGCGAATTGAAAAATTAAAATCTCGTATTGAGGGAGTGTGTGATTTTTGCGCTTCTCCTTTAATTCAAAGGAATGATGATAAGGCAGAAGTTGTTGCTGCTCGTCTGGCAACGTATCATTTGCATTGTGAAAAACTTACAAGTTTTTACAAAAATGCTGGGTATGTTGTTCATGTAATAGATGGCAACAGAGGAAGTCTAGAAGTCTTTGAAAGCTTTCTTAAGCACGTGGGAACTACATGATTCTTATTAAGAATAAGCTTGCGATACGCAAGATGGAAACAGCGGGCAATTTTTTGGCTGAAATATGTCTTGAGATAGAAAAAGAGTTATTGGTTGGAGTAAGTACGCTTCATATTGATACGATATTAAGTAAAAAGTTGTCTCAGCGCGGGCTTGTTTCTTGTACTAAAGGGTACATGGGGTATAAGCATAGCAGTTGTATTTCTCTGAATGATGAAGTTGTTCATGGAGTTCCTTCTGAAAAGACAAAATTAGCCTATGGAGATTTGGTAAAAGTTGATATTTGTGCTTCTTACCAAGGGTATTGTGCGGATATGGCACGATGCTTTTTTGTAGAAAAAAAAGAGAATAGTGGCGAAAAATTAGTGAAAACTGCTCAAGAATCTTTGGATGCAGGAATAGCTCAGATGAAGGTTGGCTCAAGGTTGACTAATATTTCTGCAGCAATTCAGCACAAGGTTGAGGCGCAGGGGTTTGGCGTTGTTAGGGATTTTGCAGGGCATGGTATCGGTAAACGTATGCATGAAGAACCTGAAATACTTAATTATGGTAAACCAGGACAAGGTCCTTTGCTTCAAGTTGGTATGGCTTTTGCTATAGAACCGATGATAACTGCGGGATCTTATGAAGTGTACATAACTGGTGATGGGTGGACCGTTAAGACAAAGGATAAAAGTTTGGCTGCACATGTTGAAGATACAGTAGTTTTGACCGACAACGGGCCAAAAGTTCTAACTCGTTTAGAAAATAATGGGGAGGTAGGACTGTAATGGAACCAAAAAAACAAAAAGAAGATGTTATCAAAGTAGATGGAATTGTTCGTGAAACATTACCAAATGCTATGTTTAGAGTGGAGATAGAGGGTGGGCATGTTGTTTTAGGGCATGTATCCGGAAAGATGCGCATGAACTATATCAAGATTCTTCCAGGAGATCGTGTTGCATTGGAGCTTTCTCCTTACGATTTAGGTCGTGGAAGAATTGTGCTTCGATATAAGAATTAAGTAAAAAGAGAAAGCGGACGCTATGAAAGTAAAAACATCTGTTAAAAAAATTTGTAACGATTGTTGTGTTGTTAAACGTGGGCGAGTGGTTCGCATAATCTGTAAGAAGAATCCACGTCATAAACAAAGACAAGGGTAATCAGGAGTATTGTGCTATGGCACGTATAGAAGGTGTAACCTTACCATATAATAAGCGAATCGAATTCGGTTTAACCTATGTGTTTGGTATCGGTATTAAAAGTTCACGCGATATTTTAGAAAAACTTCAAATCGATCTTAACACTCGTGTTAAAGATCTGAGTGATGATCAAGTTGGTGCTATCCAAAAGGAAGTAACAACACAGTATAAAACTGAAGGTGAGTTGCGTAAATCTATTTCATTAGATATTCGTCGTCTCCAAGAAATCGGTTCTTACCGTGGGCTTCGTCATAAAAGAGGATTGCCAGCAAGAGGACAACGTACAAAAACTAATGCGCGTACTCGTAAGGGACCTCGTAGATCGACAAATATTGTTGCATTAAAACGCAAAGTTACTAAGAAATAAGGTGTGACGCATGGCATATAAGCAAAAATCAAAAAAACATAAAAAAGTACGTATTGAAACCGTAATTGCCCACGTTAAATCTTCCTTCAACAATATTTTGGTTTCTATTACCAACCCAGAAGGTGAAGTACTGTTGCGTTGCAGCGCAGGAAAACTTGGTTTCAAAGGTGCCCGTAAAGGTACTCCATTTGCAGCTACTCAGGTTGGCACCACGCTTGCTAAAGATATGGCAAATTTTGGTGTTCGTACTTTGGAAGTTAATCTTCAAGGACCAGGATCTGGTCGTGATTCTATTGTGAGAGCATTTCAATCTTCTGGTTTTTCTATTTCCATTTTGCGTGATGTTACTCCTCTACCTCACAATGGTTGTCGTCCTCCAAAGAAACGCAGAGTATAACTGACAGGTGAATGGGAAATTTTATGAATAAAAAAAATGTAAAAGTAACGGCAACCACTGGTAAAGAAAACAAGCTTGAACAAAAAGCTTCCGAAAAACGTCAACGTAAGTTGTCTGAATACGGTAAGCAACTTCAAGAAAAGCAAAAAGTAAAAGAAATGTACGGAGTGCGCGAAAAGCAATTTCGTCGTTTCTTTCACAATGCTTCTATACAGCAACAAGGAGCTCCAGGGGAAAACCTTTTGAGTCTTCTTGAACGCCGTCTTGATAATGTTATTTATCGTCTTAAATTGTCTGTTACTCGCCGTCAAGCGCGCCAGATTATTGCTCACGGTCACGTACTTGTTAATGACGAAAAAGTATATTCACCTTCGTTTCTTGTAAAAGTTGGCGATGTTGTTTCGTTGGTTGATAAGGTAACTGAAAAAACTAAGTTTCTTGAACAAGTTATCGACAAACGTCTTAATATCGGTATCAAAGTACCGGAATGGCTTGAATTGAATAAAAAGGATCGTAAAGGTCAAATTTTACGTTTTCCTGTAAGAGCAGACATTCAAGTGCCTATCGAAGAACATTTGATCGTTGAGTTGTACTCGAAGTAATCGTAGAAGAATTAATAGCTAAGATGCGTGTGGGGACCATACATGAGTAAAGACTATCAACCATTAACGATTCCACGTTTATCGTGGGATAAAAAAGCCTTGACTGAATCGTTCGGGGAATTTGTTGCCCAGCCACTTGAACCGGGATTTGGAATCACTTTGGGTAATGCGCTTCGTCGTGTATTGCTTGGGGGAATTGAAGGGGCTGCAGTAACATCCGTTATTATTAAGGGTGTTAACAATGAATTTTCTGTACTTCCTGGTGTTGTACAAGATGTGATGCAACTTTGTTTGAACATCAAGCAAATTGTTGTTCGTAGCAAGGATGGAAAACCAGGAAAAATGACTGTGAGCGTTCTGAAGGAAGGAACTTTGAGAGTTTCTGATATTAAAGCTGACAGTAATTTAGAGCTTGTTAATGGTGATCACGTTATTGCTCAAGTAGCTCTAGCTGGATCTCTGGAAATAGAGTTCTTTGTTGAGCCTGGTCGTGGATATCGTCCTGCGCAGTGGCCAGAAGGGGTTACTCTTCAAGAAGATGGGCGAATTTATTTAGATGCGATGTTTTCACCAGTTGCAAAAGTAACTTTTGAAATAGAAAAAGCTCGTGTCGGTAAAGAAATCGATTACGATAAGCTTATTTTAGCCATCCATACTAATGCTGCTATTAATCCACTTGAGGCGCTTAATTATGCCGTTTCTGTCCTACGCACTCAGCTAGAACAGTTCTTGGTGGACGAAGAAATTCCATTTAATGAAATTTCTACTCCTGAAGAAGAAGTGGTAAAGATTGCTCCAGAGCCAACAGGCGAACTTTTGTTTAAAGGTGTTCCTGTTGAACTTCTCTTAAAGCCAATTGATGAGCTAGAATTATCAGTTCGCGCTCATAATTGTTTGATGAATGCAAGCATTAAGCGAGTGATTGATCTCGTCAATTTGAGTGAAGATGAAGGGTTGCGTATTAAGAATTTTGGTCGCAAGTCTTTGAATGAAGTAAAAGAAAGTATGAAGGCATTTGGTCTTTCGTTTGGTATGAACATCACGGAAGATGATCTGAAGAAGCTTATGAAAGAACATGGTACTGTTGCAGTTGATGAGCAATAATACGAATGCAAGAGGGATAAACCAATGAGACATCAATCAGGTAAAGTAAAATTAAACGTTAAAGAGTCGCACAAAAGATCGCTTATGCGTAACCAAGTTATTCACTTGATTATGTATGGTCATTTAACGACTACAAGAGCGCAAGCAAAAGAAGTGAAACGTTTGGCAGAAAAAGTGATTACCCTTGCTCGCAAAGGTCCTGACTTTAACACCAAGCGCCGTGTTCGTGCATTATTGCCTTATAAGCTTGATGCATTAAAAATATTGTTCACCGACATCGCTCCACGTTATGTGGAACGTCCAGGTGGCTATACACGTTTGATTCCAATGGGCCGTCGTCCAAGTGACACAGCAACTATTGCACGTCTTGAATGGGTATAAAAGCCTAAAACGCTTTAATATTTAAAAATTTAAGGGCTACGAGAAATCGTGGCCCTTTTTTGCGTCCATTTTTTAAGCGCAGTGTAGGGATGGGTATATTGGTTTAGTAGTGCAAGAGGCGGAATAGAACAAGGCGTTAAGAAAAATAATGAATAATTAAAGGCCAGCTCGATTTAAGAAATTATAAAAAAAACGGAATTGGGTGGATTGACGTGTGTTCCTTTTCAGGCGTTCTGTAATTGCATAGTTGTTTTCAAAAACCGTGTCATCCCCAGAAAACGAAGTGAACGGTATGGGGATCTTTGATAGGTATTAAGTCATTTTTAAATGAGGATTTTATCTTTTTTAAAGATTTTCTTACAGCTTGCTATTGCAAGCTGGGAATGACACGGATTTTTAAATTTTTACATAAAGCTCGATCAAATATGAAAAAAGTTCTCATAGACCGTGTAGATGCCGTTCTTTTAAAATCAAAAGCTCTTAAAGTGTTTTTTGAGTACTTAAAAATTCATTTTTTCTTGAACATTCAAGACAGAGGAGCGTTTTAGGAGGAGTTGTTCGTATTGCATCTATATTGGTTGCATATGGTTTTAAATCATCAAAATCTTCTATTAAGTGACCAGACGATCTTATATCACTGATCGCTTAAATCGGCTTGGCGTTAATTAAAGGAATAAGATAATCATGGAAAAAATAATAGTAGAGTTTCCGGAAAAAAAGCTTGTTGGAATTATTACTGAAAAAACGAATAATGCAGCTGAGGCTGGTTCGTGCGATGGGAAGATATTTCCTGTAGTAAAAAAGTATTATCACGGAGGATTAGCAGAACACATAGCTCATCGTAAAACACCTGGCACTACGTATTGTGCTTTTACTGAATATGACGCTGCGTACACGCATGAAAACAACTATAAAGGTGACTATGCCTACTTTATTGGTGAAGAAGTAACCTCGTTTGATGATGTGCCAGAAGGGTTTGTTACGTTAACTATTCCAGCTCAAACGTATGTGAAATTTACTAATGGTCCGGGCGCAATGCCGAGTGTATTAATGGATGTGTGGAAAAAAATCTGGGGTTCAACGCAAGAAGAATTGGGTGGCAAGCGCAGTTATAAGGTTGATTTTGAGATTTACGATGAGCGTGCACATGACCATCAAAACATTGTTCTTGACGTTTTTGTGGGCATTGAAAAATAACGATTGAGCCGATTTAGACTTTATTTGTTTAGAAAGTTAAGGGTTACGAGAAATCGTAGCCCTTTTTTGCGTCCATTTTTTAAGAAGAGAAAAAATTGATAGAGCGAACTGCTTTAATCTATGCATGCGTAATGAAACGCATAGAGCATTCTCACGTGACGTCGTCCCCAGCGATACGCAGTGAGCGTTGGGGATCCAGTCGATAAAGAAATGAAATTGAATGAAAAAAATGCGCATACAGATCTTTCCATTCAGAATTTACACTTTCGATAAGTCTTATTTTGCGTTAACGTGAGCTAGGTATGTTCACATTTGTTTTTTAATTGACTAGATCCCCAACGCTCACTGCGTATCGCTGGGGATGGCGTCGCGTGAGAATGCTCTATGCGTTTCATTACGTATGCATAGATTAAACCAAGACACTCTAGAGTAAAAAGTGATTGAGATGATCTCTCAAAAACGAGGTGATTACAAATAGAGTTTTAAAAACGTGGTATTTTGGTGAGCTTATTTTGGTGTGTATAAGCTTATGTAAAAAGGTGCTCTAGGGGGGCGTTTGCACTCATGTTATCAGCTGCTACAATGGTTCATAACTGTTTCGCAATGTATGTGGAACAGGCGTGAAAATGTGTGAGGTTACTATATTCATGGAGGTTAATCATGAATAAACAATTTTTATCATTACTATTACTAACATCTTTTGTTGGAACAATGTCATCTACTGTACCAGCGGTTGTAGCTGTGCGCCCAAATTTTATTTTGGTAGGGGCTAGATCGTTTGGATCTTTTATGGGAACTGTTGCTTCTAAGGTTTCTAGTGTTATCCCTAAAGCGCTTATTGCTACTCCAATAGTAGGTTCGGTTGTTCTTGGGGAAACAGTACTTTCAGATTCTCAAGCTAATGCTGCTGCTGCTGAAGCTGCTAAAATTGCTGCTGAAGCCGCTGCTACTGAAGCCGCTAAAATTGCTGCTGAAGCCGCTGCTACTGAAGCCGCTAAAATTGCTGCTGCTAATGCTGCTACCGAAGCTGGAATTCGTGTAGCTCAAGGGAATACTCCTGAAGTTCTGGCTATTGCTAAACAATTTGGTGCTAGTTCTCGAATAGAGTTAGAGAAGAATATTTTGGCTATTCAACAAGATTATGCAGCAAAAAAGTTAGCAGAATATAATGCACTTTCTCTTTTTGGAAAAGCAAAAGTTTTTGCTTCTAATGGTATAAACACTGTTGTTTCTGCTGCAAAAAACAATCCTAAAACAGCTATTGCTGCTGCGGTTGTTGGTACTGCTGCTGTTGGGTACTTGGCTTATAGGCTTTACAATAGATCTTCAATCAGCTTGAACGAACAAGGAAGAACCAACTTAAGAACAGCTTTGTCTGAAGCGCGTACGCTTCCTTCTGGTAATGTTTGGGCAACTGTTATGCCAGACCAACTTGTATTGGTAGAGCATTTTACTGTTGAAAGTACAGGACTTCCTAAAACTGCTGTTAAAGCGTTGAATGAGTTTGTGACGCTTGATGGTTCTTGCAAGTCGCTTGAATACCTTTTAGATCATCAAAATGGTCGAACATCACCAGAAACTGTTGCAAAGTACAAAGCAACTAAGCCATTAAGAGATGCAGCTGAAAATAGACTTAAAGCGCTTGCGCTTCCAGTTGTTGCTGCTGAGTAAACTGTCTGAATCAATTATACAACCTATCAACACCTAGACGTGCATGATGGTGAGGAGCTTTTTCTGTAACAAGGTAAGGCTCCTCTTTTTCTAAAAAAATAATTTAATCGAGGGTTTTTATGAATAAAAAATTAATAATACTTCTCTGTGGACTTATCGGACTCACAAAACTTTCTGCCTATACACCTACTTTTTATTTTACTAGTGGGAAAATGGCTCGCGTTGCAGGGGGAACGGCTCGCGTTGTTGGTAAAAATCCCCTAGTTAATGCTCAAAGAGGGCTTGGAAAAGAATCACTTGCAGCTCTAGCTGCTGCCACTCCTACTCCTCTAAATGTTGTATCAAATTTAGCTGCTGCCGTTGCTACTCCTGTGAAAGCTTTATCAAAATTTACGCCTAAATGGCATTTTGCCGATGGGAAAATTGTAAATCCCTTCTCACAACCTTGGAGTTATATCAATGGGAAAATGGTTTACAGTGCAGGGAAAACGGCTCGCGTTATTGGTAAAAGTTCGCTATTTAACCTTCAAGGAGCGCTTAGAAAAGAATCGTTTACAGCTCTAGCTGCTCCTGTGAATGCTTTAGCAAAGACAGTTCAACCTTGGCGTTATATTAATGGGAAAATGATTCGCGTTGCAGGACAAACGGCTCGCGCTACTGATAAAATCCCACTAGTTATGGCAACAACAGGGCTTGGAAAAGAATCACTTACAGCTCTAGCTGCTGCTGCTGCTACTCCTGTAAAGGTTGTAGTTCAGCAAAGTAGTGCATCTGCTTGGATACCAAATTTTATCTATACAGGCACTAAAGCGTTTGGATCTTTTATGGGAACTATAGCTTCTAAGCTTTCTAGTGCTAGCTCTACCGTACAAGAAGCTGTTATTGCTACCCCAATGGTAGGTTCGGCTGTTGTTGCTGGAACAGTACTTTCAGATTCTCAAGGTATGGCTCCCGAAGTTGCGGCTAATATTGCTGAAACCGCTGTTACTGAAGCTGCTAGAATTGCTACTGAAGCCGCTGCTACTGAAGCCGCTAAAATTGCTGCTGTTGAAGCCGCTAAAATTGCTGCTGAAGCCACTAAAATTGCTGCTGAAACCGCTGCTGTTGAAGCTGCTAGAATTGCTGCTGAAGCCGCTGCTACTGAAGCTGCAAGGCCTTGGTATACAAAAACTGGTCAAGTTATTTCTGAATATGCTTCTTCTGCTAAAACATCTGCTTCTAAGGGTATAAACACTGTTGTTTCTGCTGCAAAAAACAATCCTAAAACAGCTATTGCTACTGCGGTTGTTGGTACTGCTGCGGTTGGTTGCTTGGCTTATAGACTTTACAATAGATCTTCAATCAGCTTGAATGAACAAGGACGAACTAACTTAAGAACAGCTTTGTCTGAAGCTTCTACGCTCCCTTCTAGTGATGTTTGGACAACTGTTATGCCAGAACAGCTTGTATTGGACGAGCATTTTACTGTTGAAGGTACAGGGCTTCCTAAAACTGCTGTTAAAGCGTTGAATGAGTTTGTGACGCTTGATGGTTCTTGCAAGTCGCTTGAATACCTTTTAGATCATCAAAATGGTCGAACATCACCAGAAACTGTT
>Ga0304730_1000505_pt1 | contig 33905 bp, 35 predicted proteins | sample M_130628_MF_Meta_FD_190474 | JGI IMG/M metagenome (GOLD analysis project Ga0304730, IMG submission 190474) | Freshwater microbial communities from Lake Montjoie, Canada to study carbon cycling - M_130628_MF_MetaG (v2) (version 2) | ecosystem: Environmental > Aquatic > Freshwater > Lake | place...
GACGGACATTCGTTGATGTTAGAAATAGTTGAACGCATGGTTCAGAAATTCAAAGGTGAGCTGCCATACATGCCAGGGGCTATCGAACTGATCAATGATCTTCGAGCATCTGGAGTTGAGTTAACTCTAGTTTCAGCCAGTCCCCGATCTTTGGTCGATGCGGTATTAGCTAGTTTCGAAACTAATCCATTTGTTAGATCGATTTCCAGCAATGATGTAAAGGTGTCTAAGCCAGACCCAGAAGGATATTTGCTGGCAGCATCAAGCGGTGGACATGAAATCACTAACTGTTTGGTTCTAGAAGATTCCTTGACTGGAGTAACTGCCGCGAAAGCCTCGGGTGCTTGGGTTCTTGCGGTACCGCATTTAGTTCCGATTGAAAATCACGGTCGAGTTGATGTAACAAATTCACTTGCTAACTGGAGCTACGAAAAACTTACGATTAAGTATGCGCAGGACAGATTGCTTTAAAGTAACACCAATCGCATAACCGTGAAGGCTTTGTCGGCCAAAGATCTTTCTCGATAGCCAATTTGATCTCATTTGCGATTCGAATCAATGTTGCCTCAGTTGCGGCTAGATCTGCCAAAGTTGGCGTGCTCCGCACCAGGGCGCCATCACCTAAGTAAATTAGCAGAAGCAATCTCGGTAATACATTGTTGGTTTTGTAATACAGAAGTGCATAAACCTGCAGCTGAAAAAGAGCTTTGGCTTCCCAACCGGGCTTTGGAGATTTACCCGTCTTGTAATCAACTATGCGAACTTCACCGGTGGCTGCAACATCTAGTCGATCAACATAGCCATGTAGATATAGATCAGAATTAAGATCGAATTCAAGGTGTAACTCACGAAAAGTTGGCTCAAAAGTCTCAGGTTTTTCCAACTTAAAGTAGGTGGCCAAAAGTGCATTCGCGCGATCGATCCATTCTTTCTCATTGCTAATCAATGGTGCTAAATCAGGTTTTGCAGCTAACTGCGCTTGCCAACGAGAAGGCAAAAGCTCGATAGCGGTCTCTAAGTTTCTAAGTTCAGCGGGAGATTCAAATAAATCGTGAAGAACAGTGTGAACTAGCGTGCCACGTTCGGCGTCAATGCTCGGAGGCTCGGGCAATTTATCAATACTGCGATATTTGTAGAGTTGTGGACAATTTGTGAAGTCCGAAACTCGACTAGGGGATAGCCGCATATTTGCCATCTGCTCAAGATAGGCCATAGGTGCGACAAAGTCGGGCTGACTTTCGCAGGTTGGCTGAACTAGGATGCGCTTATGTCCGAAAATACACCGGCTCCGAAATCACTCGCTTCGCTGCGAGCGGGAACGTTTGCCTATGGAGATCGAATTCAACTCACTGATCCCAAAGGAAAGATGTACTCCTTAACTATTACTGCTGGCAAGGAATGGCATACCCACAAGGGTTGGATTGTTCACGATGAATTAGTTGGAATTCCCGAAGGTTCAGTTATCAGTACGACGGCGGGCTTGAAGTTCACTGCCTTCAAACCTTTGCTAGCTGATTACGTGCTGTCCATGCCGCGTGGAGCAACCATTGTTTATCCAAAGGACGCCGCATTCATCTTAGGTTTCGCCGATATATATCCAGGCGCGCGAGTTTTAGAAGCCGGTGTCGGAAGTGGCGCACTAACTATTACCTTGCTGCGCGCAGTAGGTGCCGAAGGCTTAGTTCACTCAGTTGAACGTCGGGAAGAATTTGCTGAGATTGCTAAAGCAAATGTCGCTGATTATTTTGGTCAAGCTCCTAGCAATTGGAGCTGCGATTTAGGTTCAGTACAAGAGAAAGAATTCACGCATCAGTTCGATCGCGTGGTTCTAGATATGTTAGCCCCTTGGGAATGCGTTGATATGGCAGCAAATGTTCTCCGGCCGGGTGGCGTTTTCCTAGCTTATGTCGCAACAACAACCCAATTATCAGCAACGGCTGAGGCGCTAAAAGCTGATGGTCGCTTCACTGAACCTGAAAGCAACGAGTCCATGATTCGCGACTGGCACCACGAAGGTTTAGCAGTACGCCCGCAACAACGAATGATTGCTCATACCGGGTTTCTAATTATTAGCCGACGTATGGCGCCAGGCGTTGAAGTATTAGCTCGTAGACGCCGTCCTGCGAAAGGAGCATACGGTGTCGCGGAAGAATGAGCGTCTAGTTAATTTAACCATCGCATTGCTGGCCACCAAGAGATATTTAACTAAGAATGAAATTTTTAGAAATATCGAAGGTTACGAAGGAAGCGCTGAAGCTAAAGAGCGCATGTTTGAACGTGATAAAGATGATCTACGTAAGTTGGGCATTCAAATCGAAGTTGGGGGACTCGATCCTCTTTTCGATGATGAGGCAGGTTACCGAATTCGACCAGAGAGTTATGCGCTTTCATTACGCAACTTAACTCCAACCCAAGTAACGTTACTTTCCTTTGCCGCCCAAGCTTGGCAAGATGCCGCATTTGCTGATTTATCACAACAAGCACTGCGTAAATTAACTTCAGTTGGAGTAGATACCGACTCATCTCAGTTGCCAGTGATGGCGCCAAAACTAATTGGCGCAGATGAAAATTTGCGGAGCGCGTTAGACGCTTTAACTACCCTAACAACAATTGAATTTGACTATCTAAACATTCAAGGAGTTGCTCAGAAGCGCCAACTACAGGTTTACGGAGTTCAGGCTCGCAAATCACATTGGTATCTCATTGGGCTAGATACTGAAAAAAGTGCGATCAGAAATTTCCGAGTTGACCGAATTAGAGGTGAAGTAACTTCGATCGGAAAATCCCAAAGTTACGAAATACCAGCCAATTTCGAAATCTCCGAACTAGAACCGGCTATCGAAACTCCACTGGCTGTTCTACAGGTGCGACCTGGTGCTGGTTATCAACTTCGACGAATGGCTACGACTGTCGAAACTTCCGATGATTGGGACCTAATTGAAGTTCCGATTTTTGATCTCGAATTCATAACGAGTCTGGTTCTATGGCATGGTGACGATGTAATTGTTTCTTCGCCTCTACAACTTCGTAATGCTGTTGTGTCTTCGCTGGAAAAGTTGGTGAATATTCATGGCTAAAGCAGATAACAGCTTGGCACGCACAGCTAGGTTATTAGATTTGGTCCCTTACTTAACAACACATCAAGGCATCTCAATCACAGAGCTGGCAAAAACTTTCGACACAACTGTGAAAGAAATTACTGATGACTTAAATACGCTCTGGATGTGCGGCCTGCCTGGTTACACACCGTTAGAACTAATAGATCTCGAGTTTGAATCTGGCTTTGTTTCAATTCGAAACGCCGAGACTTTGGCTGCTCCGCGCGCTCTTGATCGAGCCGAAGCGCTCTCGATTTACATGGGCCTCGATCTGCTAAGTGCTGAATTGAGCAACTCGAGTGAATCTCTTATTTCTGAGATCGCCAATTTGCAGGATCAACTACGCGCCCAGTTGATTTCGGCTCCACAAGTTCAAATTGAAGCAAACTTAAGTTCTGAGTTCCGAGCGCTAATTTTGCGTGCGATTAGACGTCGCGGGTGGCTTGAAATTACTTATCACTCAGCCGCAAATGACCAATTATCCAAGCGAGCCGTTGCTCCTTACGAACTTTCGCAATCCGGTTCACATGAATATCTACAGGGTTTTTGCGGCAGCGCGAAAGCAGTTCGCAATTTCCGGGCGGATCGTATAGTTGAAGTATCTGATATAGCCGATCAAGTTTGGCCTAGTAATCAAGTCAATGGCGATGTAGATGCAATTGAGTATGTAATTAAGGTTCACGTCGCATCGCGGCAAGTGTTAGAGGTTTTGCCACAAGTCGAAGTAGGTTCTTCATCAGCCACAATCCAAGGCTTCAGTGAGTCCTGGATATCTAGGGCAATCTTGTCGCTAGCCGGACAAGTTGAAGCGACCGAGCCAAGTGGGATTAGAGCCGCTGTACATGCTCGCGCCGAGGCCGCTTTACAGAATTATCACTAATTTCCAAAGATTCAACCGAGCTCAAGCCTCATTTTGTACGCTAGCGTTTACCCATAGAAGTTGAAACTAAAGGAGTAATTAGATGCCTCGTGGTCAAGAGTTAATCGTAATTCTGATTGTCATTGCCGTCCTTTTTGGGGCTAAGCGCCTTCCTGATTCAGCTCGATCCCTTGGCCGCTCACTTCGTATCTTCAAATCTGAAATGAAGGAGATGAAGGACGACGACAAGAAAGATGACGATTCATCTTCTAAGTAGTCAATTTCGTAATGTCTAAACGCAATAACGGCAAGATGCCCTTGCTTGAACACTTAAGTGAATTTCGAAAGCGTTTTCTTCGTTCAGTCATTGCGATTCTGGCTGCCTCTACTGCGGGTTGGTTTCTCTACGATCGAATAATCACGCAATTAGCCAAACCTGTTTGCGACTTGGCGGCAGCAAGGGCAACCGCTTCAGATGAATGTGGTTCGCTTTATATAAACGGAATCCTGGGTCCACTTAACCTACAGATAAAAGTGGCAATACTAAGTGGCTTAATTATTGCCGCTCCAGTCTGGCTTTATCAGCTCTGGGCTTTTATCGCACCTGCTCTGCACCGCAAAGAGAAGCGCTACTCCATTCTTTTTTTGTTTGCCGCCACACCATTCTTTGCTATTGGCGCAACTATTGGTTACTTAATTTTGCCGGTCGCAATTAAAGTGCTCTTCGGATTCACGCCGGCCGCGTTAAATAATCTGGTTAAGTTTGATGATTACTTGGATTTTGTGCTTCGAATCATTCTTTTATTTGGCTTGGCTTTTGAACTACCAGTATTTCTTCTGACATTTAATTTGATTGGTTTCTTGCGGGGATCAACAATTCTTAGACCTTGGCGGATTTGGGTTTTCTCAATAACCCTGGCAGCCGCTGCCTTGACGCCAACATCGGATCCAATAACCATGAGTTTCCTCGCGGGACCATTGATTCTTCTCTACTTTTTGGCTGGCTTAATCTCGCTGCTATTGGATAAGCGACGAGACAAACGAAAACAAGGGCAAGATTCAGCGGATTTCGATCCATCTGCTTCACCAATAGATTGATCTGACTCGGTAGGTTTACCTCATGTGGTTGGTGGTCGTAAACCCTAAAGCTGGCATGGGCGCCGCCGCCTCTCTGGCTACCCAAGTAGTTGGGTTTCTAAAATCTCGTGACATCGCCTATCGCATGATTTCACCAAATAGTGCAGCGGAAACAAAGTTGTTGGTTCGCGAATCGCTGCAAAAGGGTGAAGCCACAAGATTGCTCAGCGTTGGGGGAGATGGCTTATTTCATCTGCTTTTACAGTTGGCTATTGAGTTCAAGGTGCCACTGGCGATTGCACCCGGTGGAACCGGAAATGATTTCTACCGAACTTTAGGTTGGTTTGATTACGAGTTAGTCGATTATCTAGAGCACTTGATCGCAAATGAACCAACTTTGGTAGATGTTGGTGTGGTCGATGGTGAATATTTTGGCGCCGTGTTATCAAGTGGTTTTGATTCAGTAGTAAACGAAAGAGCCAACCGGATGAGATGGCCAAAAGGGCCTGCGAAATATAACGCCGCGATCGCCCTGGAGTTGCCTAAGTTCAAAGCGATAAGTTTCAAAATCTTTGCCGATGAAAAAATCTTAGAAATTGAGGCAATGTTGATCGCTATAGGAAATGGTCAATCTTATGGTGGGGGCATGCGAGTGTGCCCGAACGCTAATTTACAAGATGGACTCTTAGACTTAATGATTCTGCATCCGGTATCTAAATTGGAATTCATAAAGGTTTTTCCAACTGTTTACAAAGGAACACACATTGAGCATCCGCAAGTAGAGGTGATTCAAGCGAGACAAGTTCGTATCGAGTCGTCTGCCATTGCCTACGCTGACGGTGAACGAATCGGGCAACTGCCAGTTCAGGTCGAATCTTTGCCGCAAAGCCTGCTAACTTGGCCCGCATGAGCGGCTCGGATCAACTTTCACCAGCCGAAGCGTATGCAGCAGCGAAAGCTCGTGCCAAGCACTCGGTCACTCAAGAATTTATTAATTCGTTTGACTTTGGTTTTGATGATTTTCAAGTTGAAGCTTGTCAAGCGCTCGAAGATGGCCATGGTGTTTTGGTCGCAGCCCCAACTGGTGCTGGAAAGACAGTCGTGGGCGAATTTGCGGCTTATTTCGCTCTTAAGAACGGCAAGAAGTGTTTCTACACCACGCCAATAAAGGCGCTTTCTAATCAGAAGTTTGCTGAATTTGTCGAACGTTTTGGCGAAGAAAAAGTTGGGTTACTCACTGGCGATACGAGCATTAACAGTGAAGCTGATATTTTGGTAATGACTACTGAAGTTCTGCGCAACATGCTCTATGCCGGATCCAACACTCTTAATAATTTGGGTTGGGTAGTAATGGATGAAGTTCATTATCTCGCGGATAAATTTCGCGGGGGAGTATGGGAAGAAGTACTTATTCATTTAATGGAAAGTGTCCAGGTAGTTTCGCTCTCGGCAACTGTTTCCAACGCCGAAGAGTTTGGCGAATGGTTAAACGAAATTCGCGGAAATACCACCGTGGTTGTCAGCGAAGTTAGACCTATTCCGCTTTATCAGCATGTGTTAATTGGTCAGCGCTTAGTTGATCTATTCAGCAAGCCAGGACAAGTAAACCCTGAGATTCTCAAACTCGAACGCGAAGCTATGCGCAAAGTTCATACTGACCGAAATCGTCGCGAGCGGTTTGGTCAAAATGAAAGTCGTTTATCGCGGGCCGACATTATTGAAAAGCTAAATCGTGAAAATTTATTGCCCGCAATCACTTTCATCTTCTCACGTGCAGGTTGTGATGCTGCAGTAAATCAATGTCTAAATGCTGGTCTTCGCCTAACTAATTCCGAAGAACGCGCCGAAATCACCAAGACGGCACTTTATTACACGCAGAATTTAGCCGAGGAAGATTTAGCGGTTCTTGGATTTGATCAATGGTTAGGTGCCCTAGAACGTGGCATCGCGGCACACCATGCTGGATTGCTGCCAAGTTTCAAAGAAGCGATTGAAGATCTCTTTAAACGAGGCTTGATCAAGGCAGTTTTCGCAACTGAGACACTGGCACTTGGCATCAATATGCCAGCTCGAACAGTTGTTTTAGAGAAATTAACAAAATGGAATGGCGAAGCTCATGTACCTATTACGCCAGGGGAGTACACCCAGTTAACGGGTCGAGCCGGCCGACGCGGAATTGATATTGAAGGAAACGCAGTTGTGCAGTGGTCACCATCGGTTGATTCGGCCACCGCTGCGGGATTAGCTTCGACTCGAACTTATCCGTTGCGTTCATCTTTTACGCCAACTTACAACATGGCAATTAACTTAATCAGTCGTTTTGGACGAGAACGTGCACGCGGTTCACTTGAGTCATCGTTTGCGCAATTCCAGGCAGATCGAGCTGTCGTCGGACTCGATCGCCAAGTACGACGCAATCAGACTGCTATCGATGAGCTGGTTGATTCAGCACAGTGCCATTTAGGTGATTTCAACCAATACGCATCTCTGCGTCGTGAGATCAAAGAACTCGAAGCGCTGTTATCTAAGCGCGGAGGTCGCAAAACATTTGATAATCGACAACGACAACATCTCGAGGGCGAGATTGATCAAATTCGCAAAGCTTTACGAAATCATGCCTGTCACGGATGTAATGAACGCGAAGCTCATGCACGTCTCCAAGAGCGAGCCAGTCGATTGCGTCGCGAGAATGAAGGCTTGACTAATCGCATTGAGAATCGCACACACGTGATCGCGAAAACTTTTGATCGTATCTGCGCTGTTCTAGATGAACTTGGATATATCGAAGGCGAAAAGCCGCTTGCTCAAGGAAAGATTCTGGCAAAAATATATGCCGAATCCGATCTGCTTCTGACTGAAACTATTCGATTGGGCTTACTCGATGGGTTAAATCCCGCTGAACTTCTCTCAGTCGTCTCTTGCATGATCTATCAATCTCGCTCGCAAGAAGATCTCGCTCCGAAAATTCCACATCAAAATGTTGCTAACGCACTTGCCGAAATCGCACACGTGTGGGGTCAGTTAGAGGAAATTGAAGAGAAACATCAAGTGCAAACGCAGAAAGCGCCAGATCTTGGCTTCTGTTATATCTCCTACCGATGGGCCAATGGCAATTCCTTAAATAACGTTCTTAAGGGAAGCGACATGTCGGTGGGCGACTTTGTCAGATCAACTAAACAGTTAATCGATCTTATGAATCAAATTGCGACAGCTAGCGAGAAATTGCGCCCGACTTGTCGCGAAGCAGTTAAGCGCATTGATCGGGGCGTAGTCAGTTATATGCTGGGTGACTTATGACCTTAATGCTGCTTGATAGCGCTTCGCTTTGGTACCGGGCGTATTACGGAATGCCCGATACATTATTGGGCCCCGATGGCACACCTGTGAATGCGATCCGTGGTTACCTAGACATGACGGCCCGGCTAGTTGGGATCTATAAACCGAATCGCTTAGTTGCTTGTCTCGATGGTGATTGGCGACCAAGTTGGCGAGTTGATATTTTCCCGGCTTATAAAGCTAATCGGCTCGAGGAGGAGGGCGAAGAAGAAGTAGAACCCGAAACTTTAACTCCGCAAATACCAATCTTGTTAGACATTTTGGACCTATTTGGAATTCCAGTTGTTGGTGTTGATGACTACGAAGCTGACGATGTTATGGCCACTTATGCTGAAGTCGAGCCAGGCCCGATTCGAATAGTTACCGGCGATCGTGATCTCTTCCAAATGGTTGATGACAAACGCGATATTAAAATCGTCTACTTAGCTAAAGGAATATCACAACATGATTTGGTGGATATCAAATATGTTTCGGATAAGTATGCAATTCCTGGTGATCGATACGATCTATTTGCGATGTTCCGAGGTGATCCTTCAGACGGTCTACCTGGCGTAAAAGGAATCGGCGAAAAAGGTGCGGCCGTTATTGCTAATAACTTTGCAACCGTTGAGGATGCCCTCGCAGCAGCGCATGAAGCGCATGATTCATTACCGCCAGCCTTGGCTAAGAAAATTATTGCGGGAGCTGAATATTTAAGCATTGCTCCTAAGTTGGTCCGGGTAGCGCGAGATGCGCCTCTGCCTAAAGTTGATTTATCAATGCCTAAAGCTCCGGCAGATTTATCGAAGCTGTATCAAATAAAGGACCAATACGGACTCGGAGCAAGTATTGATCGTTTAATTGCTGCTCTTGGTTGGTAGAAACATGTTCGCGCTTTATTCTATTCTGAGCGGACTCTTGCTATCGGCTGCATTCAAGCCCACTGGGCTCTGGTTTGCTGCCCCTCTTGCGATTGCGCTCCTTATTTACACAATCACTGACAGTGGTAAATTTTTTCGATCATTTGCGATTTTCGCATTCACTTTTAATGCGGCGGGTTTAATCTGGAGCAATAAATATGTTGGTGTAACACCTTGGATTTCTCTTGTTCTGCTGCAGACCGTTTACTACCTTCCACTTGGCTTACTAAAACGAATAGGGGAGTACTGGTATTTCTTCCTTCCGGTGGCATTCGTAGCGCTAGAAGAACTGCGGGCTAGATTCCCATTCGGTGGTTTTGGTTGGCTTCGTATCGGATTCTCGCAAGTTGATGCTCCTTATGCGCGTCTTGCCAGCATCGGAGGAGTCTCGCTACTTTCATTAGCCACACTTTTACTTGGTGTTGCGACATTCCAGTTAGCAAAACGGGGAAGTGGCATAACTCTCCCGGCAATTGCAATAGCGCTCACACTTTCTGGAATTTTTGTATTGCCAAATAATTCGCCGCGACAGACATTCCAAGTACTTGCTGTACAAGGATCGGTTCCTAAATTAGGACTTGATTTCAATGAGCGAGCAACTGAAGTTTTCTATCGACATTTAACAACGACCGAAAAGGCCCTGCGTGAAGGAAAGAAACCTGACTTGATTATTTGGCCAGAGAATTCCGTAGATGTAGATCCATTTAATAATCTCAAAGTGGGAACTGCGATTAATTCTTTAGTCGACAAAGCAGAAGTTCCATTAATCATTGGGGCAGTTCTACGAACTAATGCGCAATTGCAGAATGCATCGATTCTTTGGGAACCAAACATTGGAGCAACTACTCGATATATAAAGCGACATTTGACGCCATTTGGCGAAGTTATGCCACTGCGTTCTTTATTGACATTTTTCTCTGATTTGCCCAACCAAATCGAAGACTTTTCACCCGGTGAATCGGCTGTAATCCATAAGGTTGGACAGGCGCAAATTGCGCCAATCATCTGCTTTGAGTTAATCGATGATCAACTGATTCAAAGTTCTGCTAACCAGAGCAACCTTTTCGTGGTCCAGACAAATAGTGCGACATTTGCAAATACGGCCGAAAGCGCTCAACAATTGGCAATAACTCGAATTCGAAGTATTGAACATGCCAGATTTTCAGTCAGCGTTTCAACTGTTGGTCTCTCAGCAATTATCGACACAAATGGCATAGTTCTTAAATCAACGAAGGAAAACGTGGCGGCCAGTATTAACAGCACAGTGGCGTTAAATGCCACGAGAACCATTTACGATCGACTGGGTGAATTTGCCTGGGTTCTGGTAATACTCGTCGGCTTAGGTTTTGGGGCTGCGCTGAGCTACGCCGCCCGTGTGAGTAAACGCCGATAAGTTACATTATGTTAAGTAAAAGGAATCAGCCACTACCCCTTTTGGGCGTGATCTTGCTTGCGACTACTCGGCGTACTCAGCTATTGGTGCGCAAGAACAAATCAGATTCCGATCACCATGAACTCCATCAACACGTCCAACGGTAGGAAAATACTTACCGCGCGTACCAATTAACTCACCCGAAATAAGCCCCTCTCGGGCTCCAGGCGTAGCGCCAGTGGTTCGGCTATAGGCACGATCCCAATTAGGGTCTAAAACTGCCTCAATCGTGTGAGGCGCATTTCTAAGCGCCGAACCCTCAACCATTACTTCACCTTTAATGATCTGGTCGATCTCAGCTCGAATTGCCTTCATGGCCGCGATAAAGCGATCGAGCTCGGCAATATCTTCACTTTCAGTAGGTTCAATCATGAAAGTGCCAGCCACTGGAAAACTCATAGTTGGGGCATGGAAGCCATAATCCATCAGACGTTTGGCAATGTCATCGACGCTAACGCCACTGATCTTGGTGATCTCACGCAAATCCAAAATGCATTCGTGAGCCACTAACCCATTTGCGCCGGTGTAGAGAACTGGGAAATCGTTCTGCAATTTACGAGCGATGTAGTTTGCCGAAAGAATTGCCACTTGAGTTGCGTGAGTTAACCCCGCACCACCCATCAGGCGAATGTAAGCCCAACTAATTGGCAAGATACTGGCAGAACCAAATGGCGCTGCTGAAATCGGACCAGGTCCAGTAGCAGGGCCTGCCAAGGCATCCATCGGGTGGTTCGGCAAGAAAGGTGCCAAGTGTGCTCTTGTAATTACTGGACCAACGCCCGGACCGCCACCGCCATGAGGAATACAAAATGTCTTGTGCAGGTTCAAGTGCGATACATCTGCCCCGAACTTTCCAGGTTGAGCTAAACCGACCAAAGCATTTAAATTCGCGCCGTCAACATATACCTGACCGCCAGCATCATGAATCATTGCGCAGATTCGTGAGATCTCTACTTCAAAAACCCCGTGCGTCGAAGGATAAGTAACCATTAACGCAGCCACTTCCCCACTATGAGCCGCGATCTTCGCTTCCAGATCTGCGATGCTGACATTTCCTTCGGCATCGCATTCGATTACGACTACTTTCATGCCAGCCATTACTGCACTCGCTGCGTTAGTACCGTGTGCACTTGATGGAATTAAACAAATTTTACGAGCTTGGTCACCACGAGAATCATGATAATTGCGAATAGCCAATAAGCCGGCAAACTCCCCTTGACTTCCAGCATTTGGCTGAAGCGATACTGCGTCATAACCTGTAATTGCCACCAACCAATCACTTAACTCTTTAATTAATTGACGCGAACCCGCACTTTGCTCGGCCGGTGCGAATGGATGCAGCGAAGAGAACTCTGGCCAAGTGACAGCTTCCATCTCGGTAGCAGCATTTAGCTTCATGGTGCAAGATCCCAATGGAATCATGGTCCGATCTAGCGCTAAATCGCGATCTGCCAATGTGCGCAGGTAACGCATCATTGAAGTTTCAGAGCGGTTAGCAGAAAAGATCGGATGCGATAGGAAAGAACTCTTACGAGCATTACTAATCGCAACCTCGCGAGCAGGTGTCGAAATGCTTACGCCAAAGATCTGACCAATACGTACTAAATGCTCAGCCGTGATTGTTTCGTCGAAAGAAATACCAACAACATTTGCCGATACTTCGCGCAAGTTAATCTTGAGCGATCGAGCTGTACGATGTATTAGCGCAGCATCTTTGACTTCGACCAAAACCGTATCAAAGAAATTCTTAGTTAACACTTTGTGGTCGCTTGTCTGAAGGGCTTTAACGAAAGAATCAGTCTGGGCATGAATTCGATTTGCGATTACTTTCAAACCATCAGCCCCATGCCACATCGCATAGAACGCGCTCATAACTGCCAAAAGAACTTGGGCTGTACAAATATTGCTGGTCGCCTTATCGCGTCTAATGTGTTGCTCGCGAGTTTGCAGAGCCAACCGGAATGCTGGATTTCCATGTGCATCTACACTCTGGCCAATTAGACGGCCTGGCATTGATCGTTCCAAACCACTTCGCACAGATAAGAATCCTGCGTGTGGCCCGCCAAATCCCATTGGTACGCCAAAGCGCTGCGCTGAACCAACTGCGATATCTGCGCCCCACTCCCCTGGTGGTGTAAGTAATGTGAGCGCTAACAGATCAGTAGCAGCAATTAGCAAGGCGCTGCGTTCGTGCGACCAAGCAGCAAGTGTTGCGTAATCTAAAATTTCACCATTGGTATTTGGGTATTGAACAAGAACACCAAATACTTCTTGGTTTGGAATATTTGATAATGGCTCGCTTGGATCAAACTCCACGATCTCAATAGCTAGCGGTTTTGCGCGAGTAGCAACTACTGCCTTCGTTTGTGGATGTAGATACTTATCAATTAAGAATACGGCCGAATCGGCACCAGTAAATACCCGCCGCGCAAGGGTCATGGCTTCAGCCGCAGCAGTTGCTTCATCGAGCATCGAAGCATTAGCAATCGGTAGCGCTGTTAAATCACAGACCGCAGTTTGAAATGCGAACAGAGCCTCTAATCGACCCTGTGAAATTTCTGGCTGGTAAGGCGTGTACGCGGTGTACCAAGCCGGATTTTCCAAAACATTTCGCAGAATTACAGCTGGGGTAATTGTTCCGTAGTAACCAGTACCAATAAAGGAATCGAAAACCTGATTCTGATTTGCCAATATACGTAACTCAGCAATTGTTTCGACTTCCGAAAGAGCTGGCGGCAAAACATCTTTTAAATGATGGCCCATTGCAATATTTTTTGGCACAACCGCTTTTATAAACGACTCTAAGCTGGCATATCCGAGTTCGTGCAACATCGTCGCCTCTTGAACAGCCGAAGGCCCAATATGACGTGATTCAAAATTCTCGTGCGCACTCATGCGATCTCACCTTAGATTTCAAAAGTCCGATCTAGATTGATCGGTTAAGGTGAGCAGAATACGGGCGATTACGCGCCTTTGCGCGCCCGACGTTGCGATAGCTCGTCGGTATTTTCGCCGCCGACTATTTGACCATTAACCTCACCTTGAAGGTTTGAAAGTGAACCTTCGACTTCGTGCCAAACCCGACCCACAGCGATTCCGAATACACCTTGGCCACCTTGAACTAAGTCATACATCTCGTCAGCGCTTGCGCATTCATAAATTGATGCACCATCTGACATCAAGGTGATGCGTTCTAACTCGGTGACTCCGCGACCACGCAAGTGATCAACAGCGGTACGAATGTTTTGCAGTGATACACCAGCATCTAGTAAACGCTTAACAATTTTTAAAACCAAGATGTCACGAAAGCCATACAGGCGTTGCGTTCCGGATCCCCCGGCGCTACGAATACTTGGTTCTACTAAACCGGTGCGCGCCCAATAATCGAGCTGGCGATAAGTAATTCCGGCTGCGGCGCAAGCAGTTGCGCCGCGGTAGCCAATTTCGAAGTCAGTCTGACTCATGAGGGGGAACTCATTTCGATAGATTTGAGGGGTTATCTAATGGCTAAAGAGTATGAGTCGAACTGAAGCGAGGCAATGACCGACACGGTTGAAACCTCTACTTTAGGTTTAGACTTTTACGCACGATTAGCCTTTGAAATCATCTGGATTGATGCCTTCTAGGAACTCACGAAAGGCCTCAAGTTCAACGATCTGGTCGCCCGAATCGCCTTCATCGACTACTGCGCCCTCTGGAATCTCAATGCCGGCTGTATCTAACAAATCTGAACTAGCCAAAATATTGCTGTGGGTTCTAAGTGCCAGAGCTATGGCATCAGAAGGCCGGGCTGAGAGCTGAACCAAGTTGGCTAGAGAATCGCGCATCTGCAAGGTTGAGTAAAAAATGCCATCGCGAAGTTCGTTCACATGCACCGCGACCAAACTGGCATCGAACTTCTCAAAAAGTTGCGCCATTAAGTCATGGGTTAACGGACGAGGTGGCTCGAGGCCCTGCTGAGCAAAAGCAATAGCAGTTGCCTCTACTGCCCCGACCCAGATTGGCAGAAATCGAGTACCGTCGATTTCGCGCAGCAGAATAATCGGCTGATTAGATGGCATCTCGACGCGCACGCCGATGACCTCCATCGGAATCATTTCAGAGGACATTTATTTAGCGAAAGCGATGTAGTCCGCTACGCACCAATGAGGCATGTAGTCGAATTGAAAGCGCTGCGATTTCCTTAGTAACTTCCTCGGCGCGAGCTTTTGACTCAGTGCTCTTCTGGCGCACTAGCGGAGTAATAACTTGTTCGATCAAACCGATCTCGCGATCAGCTGCTGATTTAAATGAGCGCATATGTCGAGGTTCGATACCGAAGGCAGCCATCTCTGAAACCGCCTGAGCAATGGCTAAAGCATCAGCGTCATAGTGACGGCCGCGAACAGTGATTAACCCGAATGATTCGAGTTCAGTTAGTTGGTCATCATTTATTCCAGAGGATTTCAAAAGCTCTTCGCGGCTAAGGCGTAAGTCATTGGTATCACCGAAAGACGATGGCGCGAATTCACCATCGACAGTTGCTAGCCCGAGTTGTGGACGAGGCGATGCGGCTCCCCCAGTAGCTGAAGGTTGCAGGCCACGATCGATCGCATCAAGGTTTTCCTTAATAACGCGCAACGGTAAATACTGATCGCGCTGCGCAAGAAGCACATAGCGCAAGCGATCAAGATCGGTTGAAGTGAATTTGCGATAACCAGAGGGGGTTCGCTGCGGATCAATCAAGCCTTCAGATTCTAGGAAGCGAATTTTAGAGATCGTAATATCTGCAAAATCGCCACGAAGTTTGTTAAGAACTTCACCGATGCTGAGGTATGCCCGTGCTGGAACGCTCATCTTATGATCTCCGTTTTTTCTTACTTGTTATCTGATTTTGAATTATTGCTGATAAAAACTAAATGGAACTTTCCGATCTGTATTTCGTCGCCAGACTTTAAAACTGCTGTAGTTGCTCGTTGATTATTTAAATAGGATCCGTTGAGGCTGCCAGAATCAGTGAAGGTGAACTCTTGCTCGAAATGAATTACTGCGTGCTTTCGCGAAACAGTTACATCATCTAGAAAAATTCCTGAATCAACTGCGCGGCCAATTGTGGCCCCAGAATTCTTGATCATAAAACGGTTACCTCGACCGGCACCTTTTAGAACTAATAAAAGAGCGGTTGGTTCATTCGCAGCTAAAACCTGCGCCACAACGCTTTGATTATCGGCATCTAGCGATTGAATTAAAGTATCAAGATTTACTTGACCATCAACAACTGGCCGAATTCCAAGTGAGATCGTGGTAGTGACTTCGCGTTCTACTTCAGCTGCAGTCATGTTCACTCCCCCATTTCAAATCCAAGTGATGAACGTTCGAATTACAACTTCATCCTTAACTGGAGGCTTACCCTATTTAGAGTGAGAGGGTTAGGTCAAGCGGTGATTTGTCCGTATTCCTCTGGGGTTAGCAGATCAGTAGCGGCTTCAGTAAGTTCGATTTCCAGTAACCAACCCGCGTTGTATGGATCCGAGTTGATAAATTCTGGTGAATTAGATAATGACTCATTGATCGAAATTACTTTTCCAGTTACCGGCGCAAATATTTCAGAGACGCTTTTGGTTGACTCAACTTCGCCACAAACCTTGCCGCTGACAATGGCGTCGCCAACTTTAGGTAGCTGCACATACACGATGTCGCCAAGTGCGCCTTGGGCAAAGTCAGTAATTCCCATTGAAACAGTGCCAGCAGTTGCTAAATCGCGCACCCATTCGTGCTCTTTGGTGTACTTCAAATCTGCTGGAATATTCGACATCTCAGACCTTTTCTCTCAGTTCAAACAAAAAAGATTATGGCCGAACCTTAGTGCTTGAAATGGCATTCCTGAAATATGAAATACCAGTAAACAGATAGAGCGCAGTTCCCCAGATCGCAAAAGCCCAACCTAAAACGAAGGCGATCGTGCCCAGCCAAGAATCCGAAAGCGCCAATAGCAGAAATGGAAAGGCGTATAGAAGATTGAAGGTAGCGGCCTTGCCTAGATAAGTTACTTCGATAAGTGGCCGATTGGTAGCGCTCAACCAAATCGAGAGCAAGCCTAGAATCAGATCGCGCCCTAACAAGGTAGCTATCAACCAAAGTGGAATCGCATCGCGCAAGAAAAGCGCGATCAAAACTGCCAAAATATATAAGCGATCAATTGTCGGGTCTGCGATTTCACCGAATCTGGAAGTTTGACCCCAAGCTCTAGCTAGCTTTCCATCGAAATAATCGGTGGCTCCACCTATGGCCAGAACGAGAATCGCCCACCCATCGGCTTGCTGATCTAGAGCTAAATAAAGAAAGAGTGGGATTCCGAGAAACCTCAGAAAAGTTAAGGCATTGGGAATCGTCAGCATTATTGGTTGTCGCGTTCCTTGACTCGGATCGCCACCATGACCGGTGTACCTGGGAAGCCAAACTCTTCACGTAAACGACGTTCAATAAATCGTCGGTATGAAGCCTCGATCCAGCCACTTGAGAAGATCACAAACTTTGGTGGCGCAATGCCAGCTTGGGTCGCATAGTAAATTTTTGGTTGTTTGCCACCGCGAACTGGTGGTGGCGTCGCGCCAATTAAAGCGCCGAGGAATGAGTTCAATTTGGCCGTCGGAACTCGCTGCTCCCAACCGCCAAGAGCAGTTCGAAGAGCTGGCGCTAGACGATCGCGGTGCCAGCCAGTCTTGGCTGCAACATTTACTCGTTGCGCCCATTCAACTTGATCAAGATGGCGATCGATTTCTTTATCTAATTGGTCGCGACGATCTTCATCGACTAAATCCCATTTATTCATCACGATCACCATGGCTTTACCAGCTTCTTCAACCATCGTGATGATTCGAAGATCTTGTTCAGAGATCGGATTAGATGCATCAAGAACAACGGCGGCAACTTCGCAACGCTCTAGCGCTGTCTGTGTTCGAAGTGTCGCGTAGTAGTCGGTGCCACTTGCTTGATTAGCTCGCTTACGCAAACCAGCTGTATCAATGAAGCGCCAAACTTGATCACCGATCTCAATTAGCTCATCAACTGGATCGCGCGTTGTACCCGCAACGTCATCGACAATTGAGCGAGTCTCCCCCGCGAGCGCATTTAACAAACTTGATTTACCAACATTTGGCCGCCCAATTAACGCAACGCGACGGTATCCATCTTGAACCTGAGCGCGACCAACCTCTGGAAGTTCGGCGACAATGTGATCAAGCAAGTCACCGCTACCTCGACCATGTAAAGCCGAAACAAAATAAGGCTCGCCTAAACCGAGGTTCCAGAGCGCATAAGCATCAGATTCTGCGCCTTCATCATCAACTTTATTAGCAATTAAAATTGTTGGTTTCTTCGCTTTGCGCAGTTCACTAACCAATATGTCATCTTCATCAAGTGCGCCAACTTGAGCATCTACTACGAAGGCAAGAACATCTGCTTCGCGCATTGCTTGTTCAGCGCCTGCACTAACTTGAATTGAAATACCATCAGGCTTTGCTTCCCAGCCACCAGTATCCATAACGATAAAACGACGACCGCCCCATTCGCACTCGTACTGCACTCGATCGCGAGTTACACCAGGAGTGTCTTCAACGATTGCTTCGCGTCGACCAATGAAACGGTTTATCAAAGTAGATTTTCCAACATTTGGTCGACCCAGGATTGCGACAACCGGTAAACCTAGTAATTCACGCTGCTTTAATAACTCCCAAATGCGATCAACTGTTTCTTCTAAACTCAAATGTGTTGAGTCGATTGTTAGAGCATCTGGAGCAAGCGCGAGTGGAGAAGCTTCTCGTGTTGAATCTAATTCATCGCGACTGCTTAATGACTGAGCGACGTTTTCGACGCCTTGGCTTGAATTCTCCTCGGCATCGCGGCGAGCTGCGCGAGCATTTAGATCAGCAGTTAGGTAAATTTTTAACGCCGCATCAGGTGCCACAACAGTCGCGATGTCGCGACCTTCAACAACGATTCCGCGTTTTGAGTCAGAAATAATTTTACGTTGTAGCTTCAATAGCTCTGCGCGAAGTTCTGGCATAGCCGCGAATTTTGAAACGTTCTCAGTTATTTCTACGGTGCGAATCGCATCGGTAATTTCAGTATCGCCGGCAAATAGTCGAGGCTCGAGTGGATCTACAACGAAACGCAAAGGCGATGATTTGAGTACTTTCAAAACCGCGCTGGCTTCAGTCAAATCATTCTGCAGAGCAAGCCACGTGAGGCCACGGTAAAGAGCGCCAGTATCTAGATAATCCCAAGTAGACCGCATGGCTACTGATTTTGAGGTGCTTGATTTACCTGAACCACTCGGGCCATCTATTGCTACAACTATGCCCATAATGATCCTTATTCTACGGTGCTTAACTAGAAAGGCTTTACCTAAATCTCATCTTTGAAATGGTTATTAACTAACCGAGTGAACGTTCCAGCCATCTTTTGTTAAGAACTCACTTAATCGCCCAATATCTTCTGGCGCGATAGCTAACGTAATTACCGCAGTTAACTGACCAGGTGAATGTTCTAATGCGAGGTCTTCAATATTTACATCAGCTTTTGCGCAAGCATTAAAGAGTGAGCCGAGTTGCCCGGGACGGTCATCAATAACAATTGGAAGGTAGCTATATTCGCGAGATTTGCCACCGTGCTTGCCAGGAATCGCACTCTTTCCGGCCCTGCCCGCGGCCACTAGTGACTCCCATTTTGCGGGCCCACTGGCAGCTGAAATCAGCTCCGAAAGATCACTTTGTAGACTTATCAATAATGGCAATAGCGCATCCTCATTGGCAGCCAGAATCTCGCCCCATAGTTTTGGATCCGAGCCAGCTATTCGAACCGTGTCTCTTAATCCGCCTCCGGCAAGTGCCAAAGCCTCAGAGTTTGAATTAGAAAGTTGAGCCGCTAAGAGCGAACTAACCGTTTGCGGTAGATGTGATATCAGGGCTACCCGCTGATCGTGATCCTGCGCGCTCATCTCTACCGCCTGTGCCCCGCACGCAGCGATAACCTCGAGCACCATGGCCTTGGCCTCCGCTGAAGTTTCTGCTGTCGGAGTAATGATCCAGGCGCGATCTAAGAAGAGATCCGCCCGTGCAGATACTGCCCCACTAACCTCGCGTCCTGCCATCGGATGGGTACCACAGAATCTGTACGTTAGCCCTTCTATCGCTGAAACCTCAAGTACAGGTTTGGTCTTAACGCTGCCAATATCCATAAGTATCGCTTCAGGGTTGAGAGTTGATTCACGCTCAATCGCCGATTTGAAGGCTGAAGGTGGAGTTGCGATGATAATGAGATCAGGGTTCTCAGATTTGCCAGCCTTAACCAGGTCGTTAGCTAAAAGCTGTGCATTTGGATCAGTATCTACGAAGGCAACCGATGCCCCGGCCGCCTTCAAAGCAAGGCCAATCGAGGTCCCGATTAAGCCCGCCCCTACTATTCGAATAGTTTTTGAATTCACACCCAGCCCCTTATTGGGCTAAATCTTTGCGCAGAGCGGTGGCGCCATGAAGGTAAATATGGCTGATTTCGCCCTTACTTCTAGCGCTTTCAACGTGCATCAGGACTCGGATAATCCGCTCAAGTGCTCCCTCAACGTCAATCTCGACCGCGCAAATCAAAGGAGTGCCGGCAAAGCCAACATCGCGAGCCGCAGCTGCTGGAAAGTCGGCCGTTAGGTCCGGAGTTGCTGTCATCAGGACTGAGATCACATGATCAACATCGAGGCCATTGGCTTTGAGCATTGCAGGCAAGAGCTCACGCACACCATCGCCGATAGCCACGCTTGAATTTACGCTCACCTGAGTTGCGCCCCGAATTGCTCTTAAAACCATGGTTAAGGGTACCTTGAAGTACGAAATTTTCGTTTTTTATAGGAACGTGTTTAGCGTTAAATCTACTTAACGACTAATCTAGAAACCAATCTAGACTGGGAGTTCCTAGACCAGAAGCTCAAAGTTAGAGCGGGAGTGATTGTCGATAAAGATATACACATTAAATATTTTGTGCGTATGTTTAGAGTATTTATCGACAAATATATACTCATCTTCCCTCAATATCGATATATAAAGAAATAGATATTTTCTGAATATAGACAAATAGATTTATTACTTTAGATTTAAAGCCTTCTGTATATTAAACAATTCTTGCTCATTAAGGTCTCGCCAGCGTCCTTCCGGGGTGTCTCCCAATGAGATCGGCCCGAAGTTAGTTCGGATCAATCTCAGGACCTCGACCCCGACCGCTTCCATTAGGCGGCGGATGATGTGATACCGGCCTTCATGAATTTTAACTTCGATCCAGTTTGCTGAGAGTTGCTTAAAGCTAAGCACTCGACCCATGCCATCTTCGAGCTCTACGCCCTTTAAAAGCACCTTATCTACCCCTGTTTCCAGGCGTCCTTCGAACTCAATTATGTAGGTCTTTTCTAGCCCAAATGATGGGTGAGTCGCACGGAATGTCAGATCGCCATCATTTGTCAGCAGGATTAGGCCTTCTGAGTCCTTATCGAGGCGTCCAACATGGAACAAGCGTTCCTTGCGAAGATCAATGAAATCGGCCAGCGATGGTCGGCCTTCTGGGTCATACATCGTAGACAAAACACCTTTAGGTTTATGAAGTACTAAATAAGACTTAGTCAAAGATCGTTTGATTGTCTCACCATCAACTGCTACTTCATGGTTATCTGGGTCAACCTTTGCGCCTAGCTCTCTAATTGGACGGCCATCGACGGTTACTCGACCATCGGCTATAAGTTCATCGGCACCACGGCGGCTAGTGATTCCCGCGTCGGCAATTATTTTATTAAGGCGCATCTCGGCCATTTGGCTATCTCCTCGACAGTCAGGTTAAGGAGCTGAGAATACCGCCTCTCCCCTGTCTTGGGCTAATCGTGGGGTTTTCGGATATCTGCGTTATTTAGTCGGTTAGAGAATCGAGAATTTCATCGAGTCGGTCCAGATCCGGCAAGTAAGGCGCCAGGGCCGGCAGATCTTCGAGGCTGTTTACGCCCAACCGTTCAAGGAAATAGCTCGTAGTCTTGTACAGGATTGCGCCAGTTTCATGCTCAAGTCCAAATTCCTCGACTAAGCCTCTAGTGATCAGGGTCTTCATAACTGCCTCAACATTTACGCCACGGATGGCAGATACGCGCGCTCGGCTAACTGGCTGTCGGTAGGCAATTACCGCCAAGGTCTCAAGAGCTGCCTGAGTTAGGCGATTTTGCTGACCATCCAGGACAAATTTTTCAACTGCTGGAGCGCAATCTGGATGGCTGTAGAAGCGCCATCCGCCGGCTACAGCGCGCAACTCAAAGCCGCGACCTTCGTAGGAGGCCGAAAGGTTCTCAAGGGCTGCCACGACTTCATCAATTGTCACGACCAGTACTGATGCCAGAGTCAATTCGGTAACCGGCTCATCGACGACCATCAGGATCGCCTCAATTGAACGCTCAAGTTCCACATTAGACATTTTCGCCCTCGCTATCTTCTAAAACCACTGGAATATCAAATTCGTCAGAAACTTCGACTTCGCCAGACTCGCTGCCAACCCAGCTGATCTGAAGCTCCCCCAATGCTGCAACCTGGTCGAAGCGAAGTACTCCTTGACGGTATAAATCGAGCAAACTTAGGAAGCGGGCCACTACAACCAATGTGCTCCCCGCATCGGCAATTAGGCTGCGAAAGCTTAAAGTTTTAGATTTCCGCAAAGCCTCAACCACGCCTTTAGACTCTTCAGCAACGCTGACCAAAGGCATATGAAGGTGTTCAACCGACACCAAGGCTGGCGTCTTTGGCGTAAGAACACGGTCAGCAATGGCCGCAAAGCGCTCTGCGCCGACTCCGATAAGGACCTCAGGTAACAAGGCAGATAGCGCGGGATCAAGTGCCACAACACGCGGGAAAGCCTTGTCCTGAAGGGTTATACGATCGCCAAAGGTCGCTGCGATCTCTTTGAATGCCCGGTATTGAAGCAAGCGGGCAAAGAGTAAGTCGCGAGCCTCAAGTAGAGCCAGATCCTCTTCGTCTTCAACTTCACCTGAAGGCAGGAGTCGAGCCGCCTTAAGGTCGAGCAAGGTAGCCGCAACAACTAAGAATTCGGTGGCTTGATCTAGCCGCCAACCTTCACCAGATAGTTCAAGAGCACGGATAAATGCAATGAACTCATCAGTTACCAGGCTTAAGGAAATCTCAGTGATATCGAGTTTGTGGCGCGAGATTAGCTGTAGCAGTAGATCAAATGGACCATCGAAATTGGCTAAATGAACGCTGAATTCGTTACTGGGTGCGCTCGGCTCGATGGCATCGGATGCGACATCGATTCCTGAAGTTTGAGTGACCGGCGTTTCCACGGGTGAACACTACTTGCTCGAGGGGCTATTCGATGCGTAGGCTCACGCACCTAAGCAGAAAGAGGTTTAACGCTTGAACGCTAAATCGACAATTGAAGAGGATGTGGCAACTACCGCCAACCTCTTGGGAAAAACGCCTAAGAACTTCAGTGTTCCTACTGCTCCGCAGGATGGTCTGCCAGCAAAAGTGATTGCTCTTTTTAACCAAAAGGGTGGCGTTGGCAAAACAACTTCAACAATTAATTTAGGTGCTGCGTTAACTGAACTTGGTCGCAAAGTTTTACTAGTCGACTTCGACCCTCAAGGCGGCTTATCACTTGGCCTTGGCGTTAACGCGCACAGCTTGCCGCTAGAACAAACTGTTTACTACGCACTCATGGATCCAACAGCTGATGTTGATCAGATCATTTTAAAGTCATCGGTGCCAGGGCTCGATTTCTTGCCAGCTAACCGTGACTTAGGAACGGCTGAAACCACACTCGGTGCTGAAATCGGCGGACAACAATTTCTAAAACGCACATTGAATTCTTTGAAAGATCGCTACGACGTTATCTTGATTGATTGCCAGCCAACCATGGGTCAACTAACTATTAACGCACTTGTGGCAGCAGATGAAGTAATTGTTCCGCTGCAGTGCGAATATTTTGCGTTGCATGGTTTTATTGAACTCAAGGGAAACCTCGACAAAGTTAAGAACTTCTTAAATCCGAATTTGAAACTAATTGGTATTTTGGCAACTATGTATGAACGAAAGACGGTTCATAATCGCGAAGTTCTAACGACTATTCTTGAAAAATACCCGGAAGATGTTTTCGAAACAATTATTGCTAAAACAATTCGCTTCCCTGAAACAACTGTTGTTGGTGAGCCAATTACCACATATGCCAGCTCTTCAGGTGGCGCAAATTCATACCGACGTTTGGCCCGTGAACTAATTGCCCGAGGAGGCGCCCGATGACCCGCAGAGCTAGCTTGCCAGGAGCCGATGAACTATTCCGCTCTAACTCACCTGCTTTAAGTGCAGTTCGACAGAGTGCTCCTGAGCCAATTGTCGAAGCCCCTACCACTTCGGTAGCCCCAACTCGTTCATCAAGTAAAAAAGGCGTGCGTTCCATTCCTCGTCGTCGAGTAACAACAGTTGAAAAATCCCCAAGTGGTCGCGAACGTCACGATGAGAAAATCACTGTGTACTTATCAGCAGATGAACTTTTCGATCTTGATCAAGCTCGTCTAATGCTGCGCGGAGACCTTGGTTTAGCAGTAGATCGTGGTCGCATTGTGCGTGAATCTATTGCGGTAATTGTCGCTGACTTGGAAGCAAAAGGCGATCAAAGCATTCTTGCTCGTCGCTTACGCAATCAGTAATCACCTACTAAAAGAGTTTACGTTATCGCGCTCTCGGGTGTGCCGAACTATAACTCTCACGAATTTTGTCGATCGTGATCAGAGTGTAAATCTGAGTTGTGGTTACCGAGGCATGTCCTAGCAACTCCTGCACCACTCGAATATCAGCGCCACCATCAAGCAAGTGTGTAGCATAAGAGTGACGGAATACGTGTGGAGAAACTTTGCTAGTGATACCTGCACGTTCGGCTGCTGTAAGCACGATCTGCCAAGCACTTTGTCGTGAAATGCGAGTACCTTTTTGATTTAAGAAAAGTGCGCCATTCATTGAACTTTCTTTTCGACCAGATTTAGCAGCTAGTTCAGGCCGGGTGCGCACCAAATAATTTTCGATAGCAGTTACTGCAAACTTCCCCAGCGGAACAATGCGTTCTTTGCCGCCTTTGCCCCGAACTCGCAGGGTTGTAATCTCATCACCGCTCAAATTCGATTTTGCGAAATCACTCAAATTAATACCGATCACTTCGCTAACTCGCGCACCGGAACTATAGAGAAGCTCGAGCATTGCATGATCGCGTAGCGAAATGACATCACCTTCTCTCAACCCCGCATCGATAAGAGAGGTTACTTCTGAAACTGTAAGCGCTTTAGGTAGTCGTCGGGCAGATTTGTTATGTGAAATTTCGGTTGTTGGATCAACTATTCCATGTTCGCGATTCTGATATTTATAGAACGTTCGAACCGCACTCATAATTCGATTAATGCTGGCTGGTGCCAATTCATTGGCTTTTAAAGAACTCTCGAAAGCGGTGATATCTGAGCTACTGACTGCGCCCGTATCAACCGATTGCGCATCAAAGTACTCAACTAATTTACGTAGATCGCGCTCGTAAGCAGCAATTGAATTTGCCGCTAGCCCTCGCTCGATCCGTAAATGATCGAGAAAGCTACTAACCGATTGGCGAAAACTCATAAGCATGCGCCTGAGCTATGGCCTGATAACGAACTTTTCCTGAGCTGATATTCAAACCTTTTGCTAATGCTGGATCTTTGGCAATAGCGTTTTCCCAACCAAAATTGGCAAGGGCTAACGCGTAAGGCATTGTTGCATTCGTTAAGGCATACGTTGAAGCAACTGGTACCGCACCAGGCATATTCGCAACGCAATAAAAAATTGAGTTATGAACTCTAAATGTTGGCTCGGCATGAGTTGTCGGTTTGGAATCTTCAAAGCATCCACCTTGATCAATTGCGATATCAACTAATACTGAACCATGTTTCATGCGCGAAACCATTTCGTTGCTTACTAACTTGGGTGCTTTGGCACCGTGAACTAGAACAGCGCCAATGACTAAATCAGCTTGTAGCACTTCGCGTTCAATCGAAGCATGAGCTGAGAATAAAGTTTTGATGCGGCCGCCATAGATTGAATCAATCTCCTGCATTCGTGGAATAGATCGATCAAGCACGGTCACATCAGCGCCCATTCCCATTGCGATAACGGCGGCGTTAAGGCCCGCAACTCCCCCGCCGATAACTACAACTTTGCCTGGTGCAACTCCTGGTACGCCAGCTAATAAAACACCGCGACCGCCATTTGGTTTCTGAAGTGAATAAGCACCAACTTGAGTTGCCATACGCCCAGCTACTTCACTCATCGGAGCGAGCAGAGGTAATTGGCCATCTTTTTCAACAGTTTCATAAGCAATAGCAGCACAGCCGCTAGTTATCAGCGCATCAGTACAAGACTTTGAAGCTGCTAGGTGCAGATAAGTAAATAGGGTGTGATGGGCTTTAATTCGCGCATATTCAATCTCGATTGGCTCTTTAACTTTCAAAATTAGTTCAGCCGTGTTCCATACCTCATCGGCAGTTGCCAAAATTTTCGCGCCATGAGCAATGAAATCAGCATCGGTAATCGCTGAACCTAAGCCAGCACCAACTTCAATAAATACTTCATGCCCTGCGCGCACCAATTCGCTGACACCATCGGGTGTAATTGCGACTCGTGATTCGTGAACTTTTATCTCTTTAGGTACGCCAACCTGCATGGCTAATCCTTAATTGGAAACTATTTCTTTCCAGCAATTGCCGCTGCCACCAAGCCGGTGAATAGCGGATGAGCATTTGTAGGACGTGAGCGAAGTTCGGGATGTGCCTGCGTTCCCACGTAATAAGGATGTACCTCTTTAGGTAATTCGACAAACTCTACGAGGTTTTCTTGCTCATAAATTCCTGAGAATATAAGGCCCGCACTCGCAATTTGATCACGGTACTTGTTGTTGACTTCATAACGATGACGGTGACGCTCTGAAATCGAGGTTGCTCCGTAAACTGTTGCGACAATCGAACCTGGCGTTAATTCGGCTTTATACAAACCAAGGCGCATTGTCCCACCCATGTCGGCTTGACCCGAGACAATCTCTTTCTGACTAGCCATTGTTGCAATTACATGTGTGCCAGATTCTGGTTCGAATTCAGCGCTATTAGCATCCGGAATTCCACCAAGATTTCGAGCTGCTTCGATAACCATGCATTGCAGACCTAAACACAAACCAAGTGTTGGAATTTTATTCTCACGCGCAAATTTAAGTGCGCCAAGTTTTCCTTCAATTCCGCGAATTCCAAACCCACCTGGTACACAAATAGCATCAACATCGCTGAGCATCGATCTTGCGCCGGTCTCACTTTCGCACTCATCGCTAGCAATCCACTTCAGATTAACTTTGGCATCATTGGCAAAGCCACCAGCTCGAAGTGCTTCACTGACTGAGAGATAAGCATCAGGCAGATCAACATATTTACCAACTAAGCCCACCGTGATTTGATGCTTTGGGTTGTGCACTTTTTCAAGCAAAGCATTCCAGACTCCCCACTCGACGTCGTGGCACTTTAAACCGAGGCGAGAAACCACATAAGAATCTAGACCCTCTGAATGCAAAACCTTTGGAATGTCATAAATTGAAGGCGCATCAACTGCCGCAACTACAGCCTCAGCATCGACGTCGCACATGAGCGAAATCTTGCGCTTAACGCCATCTGGAATCGGGCGATCTGATCGAAGCACGATTGCATCTGGCGCAATTCCAATGGCGCGAAGGGCAGCAACGCTGTGTTGAGTTGGCTTAGTTTTTAATTCACCAGACGGACCGATGTATGGCACTAACGAAACATGTAAATAGAAAACATTATCTCGGCCAACTTCTTGTCGTATCTGTCGAGCCGCTTCAAGAAATGGTTGCGATTCAATATCACCAACCGTTCCGCCAATTTCGGTAATAACTACATCGATATCGGGTGAAGCCATGGCTCGAATACGTTCTTTGATTTCATTAGTGATGTGTGGGATTACTTGTACGGTCTCACCTAAGTATTCACCTCGGCGTTCGCGAGCAATAACACGCGAATACACTTGACCAGTTGTGACGTTAGCCGAACCATGCAGATTAGTATCGAGAAAACGCTCATAATGGCCAATATCCAAATCTGTTTCAGCGCCATCATCTGTAACAAATACCTCGCCATGTTGAAATGGGTTCATGGTCCCGGGATCGACGTTTAGGTATGGATCAAGTTTTTGCATTGTGACGCGTAGGCCACGGGATACTAATAAACGACCGAGTGATGAAGCGGTGAGTCCTTTGCCAAGTGAAGAGGCGACTCCGCCAGTTACAAATAAATGTTTAGTCACATGATCGCTCATGGGATATAAACCTATCAGTAAATTCGCAGTCGCTTAACCGTTTGCGCGCATTGCTAAGAGTTCGGCGGCGTGTTCTTGCGCGCTGGCTGAATCTTCTAGGCCAGCAAGCATTCGGGCAATCTCATTTATTCGTTCGGCTTCGGCGAGTTTATTGACACCGCTGGCTACAACACTGCCATCGCTGCTTTTTTTGACCACGAAATGTGAATCTGCCCAAGCTGCTACTTGCGGTAAATGTGTCACAACAATTACTTGGGCATCTTTGGCCAGTAACGCCAAACGACGACCAACTTCGATTGCCGCTTTGCCACCGACACCTGCGTCAACTTCATCGAAAATATATGTGCCGACAGGTTGAACCTTTGCCAGCACAACTTCTAGTCCCAACATAACCCGAGACATTTCGCCACCAGATGCTCCCTTGGCGATTGGAACAAGTGGGCCATCTTTATGGGCTTGCAGAAGTAACGTGACCTCGTCGCAACCGCTAATCGTAAAATCAGATTCTTTCAAAGCGCCCGCATAATCAGGATGCGTTACTTGAACAATCAGATTTGTATGAGGCATTGAGAGAGCATGAATTTCTTCGCTAACTGATGTCGCAAGTGTCACCGCTGATTTACTTCTTGCGGCTGATAAATCCTTCGTCTTAGTCAGTAGTGATTTCTTAACGCTAACTAACTCTTTCTCTAGCTCTACGATTAATTCATCGCCGCCCGTGAGATCTGCCATGGCACTCTTTGAACTCTCACCGCGGGTAATCAGAGCGTCTAGATCAATGTCGCCAGTTGCGTACTTCTTAAGCCAAGAGTTAAGTGCCGCCTTACGTTCCTGTAACGCACTTAAACGATCAGGGTCAGCTTCCAGCGAAGAAAGATAAGAGTTCAAAGTCGAATTTGCATCACCCAATAAGAAGAAAGCATCAGTTAAATTACTAAATACACTCTCGATCTCAGGGTCTTTCGATCGCACGGAATCAAGTGCTTTACGAGCTGTTCCGAGTGAGGTCAGAGCACCGCTCTCTTCATCTTCCACTGCGCCTAGTGCGGTCGTGATGGCAACTCGGAATTCTTCAACCGAGCTTAATTTGGAAATCTCAATGTCAATCTGCGCCAATTCACCATTTTTAGGTTTCAACTTATTAAACGCATTTGTGAATTCAGTTAGTTCGGCTATCTCGGCATCACGCTTGCTCGCCGCGCTTTTTAAAGTCGCGATTCGAGTTTTCAATACTTGATAATTAGCCAACTCAATTTGATACCCCGAAAGAACTTTCTGAAGCCCAGATCCGGCATATCGATCAAGGAGCTCACGTTGTTTTGAACTCTTGGTTATCTGTAAATTCGCAGCCTGACCATGTATCTCGATTAACTCAACTGCCAGTTCTGCCAAAGTTCCAGCTGGAATCGCAATTCCGCCAGCAATTGCTTTACTTTTTCCATCGCTATTGACATTACGGGTAAGAATTAATTCATCGCCGTCAAGGTCGGCGCCTTTTTCGCTCGCACTATTTGCAATTTCTTTAGTTACGGCGAAACGACCGCTAGCAACTAACCGTTCTTGTCCTGTTCGCACCAAGGCCGCATCACTCTTACCGCCTAAAATTAAATTGAGGGCCGTCAGCACCATAGTTTTGCCGGCACCAGTTTCGCCAGTTAACACTGTTAGACCAGGTTCAAATTCTAGAGTTGCAGATTCAATAACACCGAGATTCTTGATTGTGATCTCACTTAGGAAAGAGCGTTCACTCACCGCGCCATCCTTCAACCGGTAACTTGAACTTTGCCACTATGCGATCAGTAAAAGTTGTTGCCACGATGTGCGATAGGAGAATCTTGCTGGCGTCGCGGGTAATTCGGACCTGATCACCGCGCAAGAGCGGAAATTTACGTAACGCATCAGCTGAGAGCAAAGCTTCGTCAGATTCAATCTCGACCACAATCTCAGATTTTGGTGAGATAACCATAGGTCTAGCAAAAAGGGCGTGGGCTGAAATCGGCAGCAGAACCAAAGCTTCAACTTCTGGCCACAGAACAGGACCACCGGCACTGAACGCATATGCCGTTGACCCAGTTGGGGTTGAGGCGATCAAACCATCGCAGCCCCAGCGCGACAGTGGTCGGCCATCGATCTGAACGAACAACTCAACCATTGTGGTGTGTTGACGTTCAACTGTTACTTCGTTTAGCGCCCAACCAGTATTTGCGACCTTGCCGTTACGAATTACTTCATAGGCAAGCACCATTCGTGAATCTAGACCATAACTTTTATCAATTACGGACTTGGCAACGGCTGAAATTTCTGGTCGGATAACTTCGGCCATGAAACCAACGTGACCAATGTTTATTCCTAGTAATGGAATATTTCGCTCGCGAGTTAATTCAGCGCCACGCAAAATAGTGCCATCGCCTCCGAGTACAACCGCGATTTCAACAGCTGGCAAATCATCTGAAGTCCTATTTGTGACGCCACTTATTGACACATCAGAGATGGTGAATAATTCAAAATCTGCTTTTTTAAGCAAGTTCGCAAGAACACTTGCTGCTTCAACTGCCTCTGTTCGAGCAGGATTAATAACTAGAACTGCCGCGCGCTTTTGGCTCATTATTGCGGCCCGATCTCGATAGCGCGATCAAGTGCTGCTTCATCGATGGCAGGTGCACCACGACGTAACCACAAGAAATATTCAACATTTCCGGCCGGGCCAGGCAACGGGCTCGCGGTAACACCAAGTGTTCCGAGCCCGACGTCGTAAGCAGATTCTGCAACTTCAATAACTGCTGCTTTGCGAAGTGCTGGGTCACGCACTACCCCACCGGCACCTAGACGCTCACGACCAACTTCAAATTGTGGTTTAACCATTAATACGTAATCAGCTTCAGGTTTTGAAACTGCAGCTAATGCCGGTAGCACTAAAGTAAGTGAAATAAAGGATAAATCAGCCACTACTAGATCTATTGGATCGCCAACTAATTCACCAGTTAAATGACGAATATTTGTGCGATCAAGAATTACAACTTTTGGATTCGATTGAATTTCCCATGCCAACTGCCCATAACCAACATCAGCTGCCACGACGCATTCGGCGCCGCGACGCAACAACACATCAGTGAAACCACCAGTGGACGCACCCGCATCTAAACAGCGTTTTCCTTCGACTTTAATTTCAGTAAAGGTATCGAGCGCACCAGCTAATTTATGTCCACCCCGAGAAACGAAATCATCTCGGTTACCCGCGATTGTTATCGAAGTTTCAGCATCAACTTGGGATGCCGGCTTAGTAGCTGGAATTCCACCTACCAACACTGAACGAGACTCAATCAAATCCGCTGCATGATCGCGCGATCGCGCTAGTTCGCGACGAACTAATTCAGCATCGAGTCTAGTTTTCATTAATTCGAAATTCCTAATTAGACCTTTAAGCCTTAGAGACCATCAATTGAGGTGAGGGCTTGTTGCAATTTCTGAGCGAGTGCCTCATAGCGTTGACCATGTTCGCTAACATCAAGTGAATCAATTTCACTAAGTTCAAGTTTTACATCATCAACAATGTTTACTTCCTGCTGATCCATTTACTTGCTCACTTTCTTGACAGTGCTTTTCTTGACTGCTGATTTTTTAGCCGCTGGCTTCTTAGCGGCAGTCTTACTGATTGCGCTCTTTTTTACCGCGGCCTTCTTGGCAGTTGCTTTTCTGGGAGCGGCAGACTTCTTAGTCGAAGCTTTCTGAGTGCCCGCGGATTTAGCGCTAACTGACTTGCCGCCAAGCTTTGCCACCTCGGCTGCCAAAGCTTCAAACTCTGCGCGCTTTACAAAGCCCATTCGAAGAACTGTGGACTCCACTTCTTCCTCTATTTTTTGCTTGACCGCTTCGCCGCTTTCGCGAACCCAAGCATTTACTGAATTGGCGATCTCTGCTGCGGACTTCTCATTAACGCTTACCTTGTTTATGTAGGTACGCAATGAATCGAATAGATCGTTAGCCATCTCGTTTACTCCTCTACTGCGGCTGCCAGCTACTGCCAGCAAACTCTTGCCGCTAGCCTACCTTGCGAACTTTTAAGCGCAATTAGAGCGACCCGAATTGGCTCTTAGAGTCGCGTAATCTCGCTCGCAACTATCTGCCAAAGACTCGCAAGCCCAGTTGATCCTCTCCAAAAACGTCGCTTAATCGAACCGGAAACTTCAACCCATTCTTCAGCTTTCAACGAGCTGGCACTACGCCGTAACTTTGAACTCCAGGCACTGATATCAATTGTGTCGAAACCTAGTTCGCCGCTTCGGGCAATGACAATTCGGAATTCCGCCACTTTATCGCCGCTGGGCAACTCTTTCTCAACGGCTACTGAAGAAACACGACCTCGCAATAAAACATCGTTTAAAGCCAATGATGAATCTAGCTCGACTGCTGCTTCTCTTATCGCTTTCTTGCTTATCTTCTCTTTTACGGTCATCTCAAAACTCCTTAATTGAACTCGGAGTTGGATTCTCTATTTGGTGGCTGACAAATTAGCCTCACACAGAAAATGAAATGTGGATAAAACTATTCTGATGCTCGATCTAGCGCATCAGTTATTTCATCGGTATCAATTTCAGCACACTTGCTAAACCATTCAACTGCCTCATCCTTGCGACCAGCAGCAAGTAGAGCATCGGCGTAGGCATAACGTAAACGCACTGCCCATTCTTCGCCTTCAGTTTTCAACTCTTTACAAGTTAAGGTAATTACTGCGGCATCAAGTTCACCAAGATCGCGACGAGCACCACTTGCTACGATGCGCATTTCAATTTCGCCAGCTTTATCTAAACGCTTTACTTCAGGTGAGCCAGCCATGTCTAGCGCCTTTAGCGGGCGACCTAAACCGCGTTCACAATCAGCCATCACTGGCCATGCCGAGACATCTCCGGAAATTCGATTTGCCGCACGCAATTCTTTAAGTGCAATATCATAATGGCCCGCACGATAAGCCGCATAACCAGCACTCTCACGAACTACTGCTAAACGACCCGCATGATGCGCCGCTGCTACTCCGTGTTTGTGCGCGCGTTCTGGATCTTCGTCAGCAAATAAAGCAATACAAACTAAGTGTCTAGCAACGACTTTGGCGTTCTCGGCCGAAAGACTTAGTAATTCTGCGCGAGCTGTTTTCTCAAGTTCTTCACCGGTAACATCTTCTGGAATATCAGGTTCGAAAATTCTCGGACGCAACCTTGATTGATCGCGATCCATTGGGGTTGGGCGAATTCCGCGCGGATCATTGACATCGCGTCCTTCGCGATTTCGTCCTGGGGCACTTGGTCTTGACGATGAACCACCACGCGCTGGCAAGTCCTCGCGTCGACGATCTGAATTTGGTCCGGATGGTCGAGATGATGGTCGACCTGAATCAGGACGTGATGGGCGACCAGAAGAATCAGCGGAACCAGGTCGCGATGATCCCGGACGCGAAGAAGGACGACCGCTTGAAGGACGACCGCCTGATGATCCACCTGATGAAGGACGACCGCTTGATGGGCGACCAGAATTATTTGGTCGATCTGAATTTCCGCGACGCTCTTCCATGTGCTTATTCTCTTATCTTTATTAATATTTAATTTGCTTAACCACTCGATTTACAAAAATATTTTGAAAGCAATTTTCGAATTTACTTTCTCGTATTGCTCAAATATTTTCTACGGGAAAATAAAAAAGGGGCGCTCGTGAAAGCGCCCCTTTTTATAAAAGAAGTCCGGCGACGTTCTACTCTCCCACAAGGTCACCCGTGCAGTACCATCGACGCTGAGAGGCTTAACTTCCGGGTTCGGA
>Ga0304730_1000506_pt1 | contig 33892 bp, 34 predicted proteins | sample M_130628_MF_Meta_FD_190474 | JGI IMG/M metagenome (GOLD analysis project Ga0304730, IMG submission 190474) | Freshwater microbial communities from Lake Montjoie, Canada to study carbon cycling - M_130628_MF_MetaG (v2) (version 2) | ecosystem: Environmental > Aquatic > Freshwater > Lake | place...
TTGAACCAGCAGTTCCAGTAGCTCCAGTAGCTCCCCTAGTTCCCGAAGATCCGGATGTTCCACTTGAACCAGCAGTTCCAGTAGCTCCAGTAGCTCCAGTAGCTCCGGATGTTCCACTTGAACCAGTAGCTCCAGTAGCTCCAGTAGCTCCGGATGTTCCACTTGAACCAGTAGCTCCAGTAGCTCCGGAAGAGGCTGGTATCGTAACTGTTACTGTATTATATTGATCCCCTGTTTCAGTTACAGTAACACCAGATCCGGTAAATCCGACATACCAAGCTCCGTTGATTTGGTGTCCCGTTTGTCCGATGATTACAGGAACATAGTCTGAAATATTCTGTGCATCTAAATTACCCCGAGCTACACTAGATCCCTCCTGAAATGTATACCCCAGGTTCTCCGCTATATTCCATCCATAAGATCTATAGGTAGTTTGCTGGGTTATAGCATTTCCTACCGCATCAGTAGGAAATCTATTAAAGGATGAATATGAGGCTTTCTCGTCAAATTGAACATAGAAAGAGAGAGTGGTGATATCACTCGATCTATATGTTACGTGTGTTATTTTCCACAAATTAAAAACCCCTGTTAATATTATACCAGATACAACATCTGAAGCAACGTTTACAATCTGAAATTCCTCTTGTATATCGGAATTATTATACTGACCATTTATATCAATATATGTTGATCCTGGACAATAATAAAACCCATCAGGGAACACTACGGTTAGGGTAGTTCCTGTAGCAGTACCGGTAGAATTATTACTTAAAACAGCAGTATTAGCTCCGTAATCTACACTTAAAACGGTAGTACCAGCAGGGAAGTTAGCATTAGAAATTTCTAGTCCAACGTAAAGTAAATTGCTGTTAGTAATACCATTAATATTGGGACTACCCGAAGATATGTTTGCAGTAGGATTAACCGAAATATACTGCTGAAAAGCAGGTATGGTAACTTGTCCGGTTATTAGATTAGGTCTAGCCACAGTATAATTTATTTACATTTCTATTTTGATCACGAGTATTATTTAAAAATCAAGTCTTATTAAATCACTAGAGGAAATATCAAGAGCAGCGAAATTAAACACATTAAAATTAGACGAGGTATTTAACGTCATGCTGTGTCCTTTAATAGCTCCAGTTGATATAGTTTGAACCCTGGATATAGGGTAAAATTGATTCTGTGAGGTAGTGTTAGCACCCGCTCCGTTCGTTGCAGAACTAGGAACGGTTACTGCTAGTGTAGCTCCAGTTCTAGAACCGGTTGCATACAACAAAGAAAGTAATTGACAATCACCTCCCGACGGAGCAGCTATAGTTAGAGCTGATTCTGTAGCAGTACTTGCTGTAAATCCTAAAGAATAAGCTGCATTTGACCCTGATAATGCACCCGAATTTGCTGTCGTTAACGAGAACGAGTTGAAGTTAATAACTGTAACTATTCCACTGAAATTATCAGCATTGGCATTTCTAACTATAACCAAATCACCGTTAGTTCTACCGTGATTAGTATGGGTAATTGTTAGAGTCGTTGTTGATCTTGTCCAAGAAAGTCCAGTATTAACTGTCGCAGATGAAACTATATAGAGTTCTATATCAGAATTTATATATGCTTGATATCTAGAAATAGGGTTATACAATGTGGAAGTTCCCACTCCAGTTGCTCCGGTAGCACCAATAGCTCCAGTAGCACCAGTAGCACCAATAGCTCCAGTAGCACCAGTAGCACCAGTAATTATTATTGTTGAATATCCATTGGAATCTGTTACGGATGAAACTCCAGGCCCACTAAAATTAAGGCCCGTAATACCTGTTCCGATCTCAGCGCCTGAGAAGAAAGTGTTAATAGCGGATCCACCGCCAGTAGCTCCGCCGGTTACTGTTATTGTTGCAAATCCATCCGATCCAGTAATACCTGTAACACCAGTCCCTGTGAAATTAAATCCTGTAACACCCGTTAACTTAACTAATCCATCCTGATAAACGGATGCATTGGAAATTCCAAAAGGATTCCAATATGGTAGATCGTTCCAGTAGGTGGTACCGTCACCTATTTTCATATAGGCTGTATCAGTTTCATAACCTAGTTCACCCTCAAGCAATATTGGATTATTAATTACCCATTTTTCAGCGGTGTCTCTTCTTATTTGTATTCTGAATGCCATTTCTTCTATATTTTTTTATATTCCATTTTTTCTTGTTGGAAAAACCCCACCTACTATAGGTGCTATAAACTGGGACGTACCCCTATTAGAGTCTCCACCATCTAATATATCTCTAAATTCCTTTCCCACAGGGTTTTGATTCTGGTAGAAATTACCAGAAGATTTAGCTTCTATTGATACAGCAGAATCAGACTTCTTAATATAGTTTTTTCCCGTACCAACAAAATAAAGCAAATTGCCTGTTTGACTATTGCTCCCGTCTATTATATTAGACTTTAAAGAAAGTAGATTTAATTCGTTATTTACAACCACCTTTTGGAAATTCTTTATGGTATATATTCATTCTATAAATACTAAATATGTCACAAAATAATTATATTTGGGAGATATCCTTGCATGCGGTTAAAATATACCAATATAACTTAGTTAATATCAGATTATAGAATCTCCCTGTCGTTGAATCCGAGATTTCTCCTGTTCACTATCTCCTCCATTTTTATACCCGCTTGCATCAGATTTCCTCTGAATTTTTCAGTAGCTAAATCCTTCTCAGGGAAGTATGTTTCCATCAGAACTGAGAATGTAAAATCGATATATTGAGGATTGCTTTGATATGTGAACTCAAGCTGTTTAGCCATCTCATATGATTCAGGAAATCCAACCTGACATGGAATTCTAAATCCGGAGTATTCAAAGCTGAATGTGTATGTTTTATAAAATGTCTCTATAACGGATTGGTATATTTTGAAGGCATCCAGCAGTGTATCAACCTTTATTGTCACATTAAAATTCAGATTCAGAGGGATAGAATTTGTAAAAGATGAAAATGTTTTCATTTCCCCCTCAGTAGTTTCCTTACTGTATGACATTCTAGTAAACTTATTAGCTAGATTTTGTGCGTCTATTTCTGATGACTGAAGAGAAACTATACCTCTAGGAATAACATCATAATTACCCTCAGCTAAAGTTTTATCAGTTAGACACTCCTTGTATTCAAGAAAGAAATCCTGAAGAAACGATTCATCACCAGTCATAGAATAAAAGAATGGAACATAGACCTCTAAAACTTCTTGCTTATCATTGATCTGTATGTACCTTAATTTATCATTAAGCGATCTTAAAAAAGATGTAATAACTCCTCTTAAGAAGACATCGTCGGTATTGTATTTTTCTAAAAATCCAGACATATATTAGTAGGTTACGATTACGAAATTAGTTTTTGTTTTTGCTGTAGATCCAGCAGCATTTGATGCTGTTAGTGTTACTGTGTATGCTCCGGTTGTTCCGTATGTAACGGTTGGATTCTGACCTGTGCTTCCTGTTGGAGAAGCTGATGGTCCAAATACCCAATTCCATCCAGTTGGTGCAAACTGCCAAGGACTTCTAACACTTGTATCTAAAAATTTTACAGTTCCGCCTGGCGTTATAGTAGCAGGTAGATTTCCTGAAACAACATTCTTAGTTCCGATAAGTTGCGTTGTTGGTGAAGGTGTAACTGTGAATTGTTTGGTATTAACAACAGTAACAACTTTAGTATTGGAAGCTAAGCTACCTATACCTTGAGTGGTTATAGCAATGTACATGCCAGCAGTTAAGCCTGTAGTTGTTTTAACATTTATAGTAGAGCCAGAACTTGTCGCTCCCGCCGCGGAAACGTACTCGGCCGGTCCGGTTGCCCACGAGAAATTTGTATACGGAGGTGTTGGTACAGGTCCGACCCTTGTGGTAATTCCGTCAGGGGTAGAATCAAAATCAGGATATCCCAAGGGTATATTATCAAGTCTACCTGGTGTTTTTTGCTTTAATATTGCAATCTCAGCATATCTTATTGATAGAGGTTGATTAGAATCATTTATGTATTTAGGATGTGTGAATGAACCGGTATCATATGTGGTCTGAGTTATTGCTCTTATATCAGTAGCGGGGATTCTCATCATCTCAGAGCAATCCTTAATTGTTATTGGACTCAGTGTTTTAACCACCACAAATGATTTTAATACAGCTTCCAGGCCTTTATATAGATTCTGATTGTTATATTTTACAAAGAATAGGGTGTACTTATTTGGCTTTGATATTATAGGTCTGTTCTTAGGGGAAAGAACTTTCTCATCATAATCTTGAGCAATATTAGGTCTAGGTGCAAGTAAACCAGCTCCGAATATTCCTAAACCCTTAGTATGTGGGACAAAACTTGTAGTAGGCACCTCCCTTAGCTCAGGAGTCTGATTCTTTGTTAAGAGAATTTCTTCCGTTGCCTGTCTGGGAGTTAGTTTTTTAGGATTGTCTATTGGGTCATCAAATATTTCCTTTATCTCCTTGGTATTTACGGTCTGTCTTGTTCTTGCCACTCTGATAGATAATTTTATCTATATATTCGAGATGTATCTTTACTAAAACTGATCTAGTGTAATAGAGGAGAAATTATTTAGCTTCTTAACGTCTAATTTCCAATCAAATATCTCGTGAGGCATGGGGGCGTGATTAATAACAAATATATTAAGTCCCATCTCCTTGGAATTCTTTTTAAGTATATTTAAAATGGAATGTATACCATCGGGATCAACAGAACTAAAAAGCTCATCCAGAAAAAGCAGGTTTATGGAACTAAACTTAAGTTTCATAAGTTTCATTATTGCAATAAGTACCACAAAATCAACCTTCTTCATCTCACCAGTACTTAATGTCTGTACGGGTATTTCTATACCCATGTGATATAGTGCTGCTTTGAATTCCTCATCAAAGATAACTTGGTAATCGAGATGAATATCTCTAAGTAGATCAGATATTTCTGAATTAAGAGAGGGTAATATTGTTCTTATGGCCATTTGTTTAACTCCTTTCTCACCTAATATCTCGTCCAATGTCTTTATCCAGTTACTTTTTTCTGCTGTTTTAAAAGTATCAGATTCGAATGTTGTTCTATCATCTTCCAGTTTCCTGATGATTCTCTCCAGCGAGGATACTTGAGAACCCCCTTTTTTATCCTCCTCCAATTTGATATCTTTTAATATCTCCTTGATCTTTAGCTCTATTCTTGTTCCCTTCTCTATAATATCAGTCTTCTGGGTTTTCATCGCTGATTCTCTGTCTCTTAGTTCTATCAGCGAATTCTCACATTCAGTAAGTCTTTCCTTTGTTGTGATTTTTTCAGATCCTAGTGTTTCTTTTATGGATGAGTGAAATTCTCCGGTTAATGAGCTCTCACAGGTTGGGCATTTATCAGCATCATATAGTTTCATTCTTCTTTCCAGCTCTTGGTATCTTGATCTCGTTTCTATTAAAGATCTGTTAGCGGTGCTAATGAGATTCAGAAGGGAATTCTCATCTTTTTTAAATGATTCAAGCTTTTTAGAGTGTATTGTCTGTAATTTAGTAAAATTCTCTAGACTTTTATTTAATCTTGATATTTCTTCCACCGAATCTTTTTCAATCTGCGATAATAACAATTCCATCTCGTTTGTAGATTGCGTTATGCTATTCTCGGTTGATGAAAGTTTTCCTGAAAGCACATCAAGTGCCTCCTTTATTCTTTTAGTTTCACCTTTTAGAATATCTCTCATCTGATTTAAAATGTGGAATCCAAATATTTTATCTATGATTGCTCGCTTGTCCTGCGGACTCATTCTGATAAAAGATTTAAAATCATTTATTGATAGAGATATTGTGTTATTAAAAACATAATAAGGTATTCCAATAAGATCGTCAGTTAAATAGTCCTGTATATTTCTAGATCCCGCTTGGTCATAAAGTATTCCGTTTATGTAAAGATTGAAAATTGATGGTTCTAATCCTCGCTCAACAGTAATAATCTTACCAGCATTTTCAAATTCTATTTTTACCCAGGCATTACCATTTATTCTATTCGGTATATCACCGAGTTTTTTACCCTCAACTTTTCCGTATAGACCAAATGCTATAACCTGAGATATTGTGGTCTTACCACTTCCGTTCTCCCCAACAACCTGAAATAGACCAGCATCACTAGGAAATTCAAGAATTTGCTTCTTGTTTCCGTACGAGGAGAAATTTCTCCATTCTATTTTATTTATTTTCATAGAAGCTTCTGATCTTGTTCTTGAGTTGTTACCACCTTATGTAATTTCATAAGACTTGAAATGAGTTTATTCTTGGTATCCACATCGTGATCCATATTAGAAACGTACTCATTTATAAAATCTAGCACATTAAAATGCTTACCCTCGGATTCAAATATTTGTTGGGATAAACTTCCTGTCTGTTCAGGATCATAAGGATGAAACTTTAGCGTTCTCTGAGATGTTAGTAGATCAGTAAGTATATTCAGTGGGGCTTTTAAAGACATGACAGGATCTATCATTATGTCAATAAAATTATTTCTAAATACGGGTTCAAGTTCATCTGGGGTTGATTCCAATATTTGATCGAAATAGAGTTTTTTAAATCGAGGAGAAAAATCATTCACAAAAACGGTTTCTGATAAATCTGAAAGATCCAATAAAGTTATCGATTTGGTGTTATCCATATCAGATCTTGTGATTTCATAAGGTGAACCTAACATATTGATATTATCAAGTTTCTGTGCATAATGTATATGTCCAGAATAAACTTTTGTAAATTTTTTAAATTTTACAGCTTCAGATCCCTCGTTAACATTTGTATATTTGTTAAACTTAAGACCTCTAATATCGGTATGACAACATAGAACATCATGGGGTAAAGCAGCTTCAAGTGTTGCTTCCTCTGCTACGTGATCCTTTCTCCATGGCATAAGGAAAAAACTTCTGCCATTAAAATCTATGCTTTGTGGTTCCTCGTATACATTTATACCAGGTATCCATTTTATAGTCTTTAGAGAATTTACGTCATTTGTAGTTTTACCCCATATATCATGGTTACCCACTATGAAATAGACACCATCCTTGAATATATTTGAAAATTCTTCAGCAACAGATATACCTAAATTAAGAACTTTTAGGTTTATACTCTGTCTAGAATCAAAGAAATCACCCAGATGTATAAGTATATCACCTGGTTTATAGTTTTCTCTAACCATAGGAAAAAACCAGTCAAAGAAATATTCTCTTATCTGGTCTATCCATTCATTAGAATTATTTCTGACCCCCAGGTGTGTATCAGTTATAAACCATACTCTCCTAGCAGAATTATTAATGATTTTTTCCTGGTCTGTCATCTATAAATTTTTAAAATAGTCTCTTAATTTTTTTCTTAGTCAATATGCTGTATTTTACTTCCAGCTCATTTATTATCATTTCCTTATACTTTATAGGGGTGATCTCATAAGCTTTAGCATATGGTATCTGTACATAATCACATATAGAAACAAATTTTTCAGAAAAGCTATATTCAGTTTCTTCTAGTTTTTCTAGAACCTCCTGAAATAAATGCGGTATTAAATCCTTCGGTATTTTTTTCTTATAACTTAAAGGAAACCATCTTGAGGTTTGAAATGCCTCATACACTAATTCTTCTAATCTTTTTCTATACACATACTCTTCCTCGTCATAGGATTCGCTTAATATTCTATGCGTTTGATCTAAATCAAAACTGTCGTTATATTCACTTTCCTTGGTTGGATTATTATGTGCTCCAAATATTTTGTCACCTAGCTGTTTTTTAGCAATTTCGGGTGTTTCTTTGCTTTCTTGTTCATCGTCCATTTTTAATGGGTTATTTTTACTCCGTGTGCATAGGCACATTTACGTCTTCAGATATTCTCATATATCTGTAATCCACGCTGAACACTTTATAAGCATTTTTATAACCATCGTCTCTGTTTGCAAGAATCTTTAATTTATATTCTTTATTAGCATACATGATAGGGTCTTGAATGATACCGAACATGCCATCAACTGTAGCAACCAATCCTGAGGATTCAGCGGCTGAGTTTATACTTAAATCAGAAGCATCGAAATCACCTTGTTTAGTTTGAGTTGCAGTAACTATTGACCAATTATTGTTCATAGCCATACCTCTTAAATCTTCGGCGATCTGTTTGATTTTCATGTAAGTGTTCTCAGAATTTGGATTTCTCCAATTCTTCATAATATTAATATAATCCACAATAACCACCTTAAATTTAATTCCTTTATTTTCTTCTACTTTTCTTAAATATCTCTCTATATCATTAACGGATGCCTGTGAGGTAGGAAACTCCTTAATCATAAGATGTCCAGGGACTCTTAGATTATCATAAGCCATCGATCCAAGTTTCTTTTTAATTATCTGATCATCCTCGGCAGCTTCTGTGTATGTGCTAACCGGAATACCCAATAAATTTGCACCAACTCTTTTTACATATTTTCTATCCGTCATCTCCAACGATAATATAGCTACGTTATGTCCGCTTCTAACTGCCTGTGCAGCAAGATTACCAAGCCATAATGATTTACCAACTTTTGGCATTCCCATAAAAACATACAAAGCCTTAGAAGAAAATCCTCCTCCAAGAACTGTATCTATAAATGGATAACCCGTAGAAAACGTATTTTGTGTGAGCTGCTGGTGATTATCAGGATTAAAGAAATCCAATCCCTCATCAAATGAAAAATCTATATTATTTCTTTCAACGATTATATTCTTAAACGTATCAATAACAGTTTTTATGTTATCCGAAGTAACCGGAGTAGACTGTATATACTTAAGAGCATCAACCGCAGATTTTGTTAGATTTTTATACTCAATAAAAAATTCAGTGGTTTCTTTTAACCATTCATCCTCATATTTACTAAGATCAATTTCATAAATGGATCTTATTTCATTTTTATCAACACCGTCGGAATTTCCTTTTAATTTAAAAGCTTCAATTAGTTGCTCTGATGCAGGTATCTCGTGATACTTATCCCAAAATTCTCTAACAGCAGCTAATATCTCGCCAAAGGATTCATTTTTAAAAAATTCTCTCTTGCAAGTCTCTAAATAAGTCTGACTACTTATTACATAGCGAAGAATAATGTTTTCCGAGTGTGATAGATCCATTTATTTATTTTTAGATGTTATAGTAAGGATTTTTATTGATCCTATACCATTTCTTAGCAGCAGTACTCTTTTTGGTTTCTTCCAAATCACCGCTAATGATCATTTTTTTAATGATTTCACCGTGTTTGTTCTTTTGCCAAGATGATCCGAATATTGAATTAAAGGTCTGGATAGAGAATTCTCCGTTGGGTCTTCCGTCTTTTAATAGATAGAGACTAACTTCATAAACTATGTCCTCAGTAGTTGGATACTGAGGCATAGTTTTCCAGAGACCTAAAATATATTTGAATTTTATTTTATTCTTATTCATTATCTTCGCCGTCTATTTCTACAGGCTCGCCTAATGAATCAAGTATATCGTTATGATCAGCAAGATCGGGGAATTTAAACTTATCCTGTATAACCTTGGTGTCTATTTGCTCTAGCACTTCCTTAGTAAATACTTTTTCCGTAAATAGCTCAGTTGAAGCTACAGTTTTTCCTAAATGCTTAACCCCCCATCTGGTTGAAGTAGCACTAGGTTTAAAAACAGATTCTTTTTTACCCTCTGCATTTTTTACTTCCTCGAATTTACCCCTTTCAATACCACACACGTCCCAGGAAACATAGTCCTGCAAACCTACATAAGGATTCATACCATTAGAAAATGAGATGTGAAATTTAACAGGTTCTGGTATCGTAAATCTACTTTTCTTAAGAGTTGAGGTAACAACTATACCAGTTTTTGTACCAGCACCATCTTTTAATTGGGCTTTAGATAGGAAAGAAACTACTGACATAGCGAATATAGGTCCATCACCACCTGAACTTTCCTTTGTTGGAATATAAGCTCCACCTCCAGCATAAACGTGATTCGTGCAGATTAAAGGTATTTTAGCTGCAGTTAGATCAAGAGTAATTACTCTGAACAGTTTTCTAAGTTCCTTAGCTTTAGCTCCCATATCGGATGCATTATGTCCCTTCATTGCATCTGCTAGCTCCTTATCAGTACTTAACATTCCTAATGAATCCAGAACAATCAATATTTTGGGATTATCGCCTTTAGCTTTGGCTTTCTTTACAAGATCCAATACATTAGATACAAATGTTTGAAATTGAGAAACTGTTTGTATAGGTTGGTATCTAATGTTGGTTGAATCTATACCGAATTTAATAGCGCTTGATTTATCGATCGCACCCTCAGTATCACAATAGATAACGTGATAACCTATTTTCTGTGCCTCCCTAACAACATTTAAACAGAAGAACGATTTACCTGTTCCAGGATCACCCATAACTCCGAACGATCTTGAGTTTGGTACCCCACCGAATAATGTTCCCGATATTTGTGCATTTAATAAATAGTTACCCGTTGGTATCCATTCATCAACTTCACTAAATGTATTTGTTTCTAATAATGATCCAGTTTCAAACCCACTTATTTTTGAGAGTTGTTTATCCAGATCTGTAAATGAAAAACCTTCAGTCTTAGCCATAATTTATCTATATTATTTATAGATTATACAGCTAAACCAATGATTAGTTTCTTTTATATTTGTTTATGAGTTTTGGCCCTAGATTGCATTTAAACTCTAGTATTTGAGTTTTGGGCTCTTAAGAGACTCTTAGATAGTATTAATCCCGGGTCCCATTAGATAATTATCTTACTTCCATTTTGCAAAAAAGTTTCACAAAATATGAATTATTTTATCTTAGTCTTAAAATAGCTTCTGCTTTATCCTTATTATCAACGTATATTCCAAGATCTTTCTGAAAATCTCTTAACGCTTCGTCGCTATCTCCATACACTTTACCTGTTATGGTTCCAATATATTGCATAGCTCTTTTTGTTTGCTGCTGATCCATCTTTCCGTATAGATTGGTATCTGTTGATGGTAGTCCAATTTTTTCTAATCTCGCTCTGTATTGCTTTACAATTTCAGGTTCTTGATCTTTAGCATCAGCTCCAAATGTTTTGATCTCTTTTGGTTTTTCCGGTCTTTTGTCACCACCCTTTATTGCTGATAAAGATCTTTTTATTATTTCATCAGCTTCACCAGATTTCACTTTAGCCTGCAATGCTTTAACATCCTGTACCTTCTGCATCATTGCTCTCGCTTCTTGCATTAAACCTCTTCCTTTATCCAGATACGCTGACCCAACAAATTTTTCATTATTCTTACCTAAAAATTCTTCCTTCCATTTATCTATAATACCACCAGCTCTACTCATTATTTCGAGCTTTTTTGATATCTTTGATACTGCTGAATTTCTAGCGGCTGCTGTCATTTGTCCGCTTCCACCTTCGTCAAGTATCTTATTAAGCTCTATAAATGATTCTCTAAGAAATGTTGTTATTTCGCTTGCGGATGATTGGGCATTAGCAAGATCTGCTTTATCAACTACTGCAAGAATATTATCTATTTTATTTGCTGTTGTGATTATAGCATTTCTTAAAACCTCCGCCGAATAGATAGCATCTGGAATATTCTCTTGTGGTTTATCTTTGCTTCCTAAAAAGGTGTCATCTAAAGCTCCTTTACCAACGCCGCCAATAAATTGCTTAGCTGTATTTAAAAAACCACCAAATCCTTCTACTATACGTTTATTCCTGGTCATATTATGATTTTTTTGTTGCATATAGTAATTTAATTGCAGCTTTATTAGCTTGCTCTAACCAATCAGTGTAATTATCACCTTCCGCTTTAATATCGCTTCCTTTAACTTCCTCTTTATCAACATTTTTAATTTCCAATATAGCACCTTGTTTAAAAGCTTTTATTGCCTCTTTATAGTATGGTAATGCAGAATTTGCTTGTCGATAATAAACGTCTTTAGCTTTATCTACATCTCCAGCTGCTGCTTTAGTAAGATCTATTTTCTTTTTCTCCATATCCTCCTGCGTGATCTTTCCATCTGCTAGTTCTTTTTCCAGGTTTTTTAACCCCTCACTATAACTAGCAGCAACTTGACTAACTGCCTTATTAATTGGTGTTTTTTTGACTAAATAATCAGATATTCCCAATATGCCTTCCCATAATTTCTCGTGGGATTCGACCGTGGGTTTCAATGAGCTTCCTAATGATGTTTTTTTACTATTAACATCATTCAGAATAGATGGATCTGCAACTGCAATTATACCACTCATTTCATCAATAGCACTTATTGCTTCAGCAAGAAAAACTAAATAGCTATTAGCAGAACTTATTCCTGTATCTGCTTTTTGATAGCTTAAATTTTTCTTGTATTCTATACCAGATTTAGAGGGTGAATCCTGATCTATTTCTTTGCCCCTATAAGCATTACCACCTTCACTGGGATTCTTCTTTTCTAGTATTGAAAATTTATGGAAGTTTATAATCATTGGATTATTTAATTAGATCTTTTATCTTGTCCTTGTTATCTAAGAATTTTTGTAATCCTGCTTGTACTTCAGGAGTCATTTTCTTACCTTTCTCTGTGGCTTTAGCTAAATCACTTCCCGTTAACCCATCAAGCATTTCTGCTGCTTTAAGAATAGCTATTTCCGTATTTTTACCGTATAAACCATCAGCCTTATTTTCAGCACCAATTTTTAATATATTATAATTTTCTTGGAATTTTTTAATTTTATCAAAATTCGGACCTTTCTTAGAAAGATTTTGTTTTTTAATATTACCTGATGATATCTCTATATACTCCGTAGTATCATCTTTCTTTTCTTCCTCAGCCTCAGCTTTAGCTTCTTTTTCTTTTTCTTCAGATTTAACTACTGATGCTTCTGCAACTTTTTTATCAACTTCAGCAACTGTAGCAGCAACTCCATCTAGCAATTTAATAACCTCTGATATAGCAGCAGATACTTTCTTATCAATACCCATCTTAGTGCTTTCAGCCATTAATGTTTTATTAAAATCCTCTTTGTAACCAGCTATAGTTGCAGGAATTTCCTCAAGCTTATCTTTTCTTTCTCTTCTTTTCATATCCGCCCAAGCTTTCTCGTCTCCTAATGTATCATTTAACTTCTTAAGATTATTTGCTATTTCTTGAGCTTTAGATTTAATTGCATTAGTTGCACCATTTTTAGCTTGAGCTACCATATCGCTATAAAATATAACTAAGCTGCTAATAATGGTATTTCTTTCTTCCCCGAATGTATTTTTACTAAATAATCCCTCGTTGATATCATCTTCCAAATATTCATAATTCTCAGAATTATTATCTTTACCTACTGGTTTAATTTCTTGAACCTCAACTTTAGGCATTTCTTTAGATGCAGTTTGTAGACCCTTTTGGAATTCTAATATCTTTCTGTAGATAACTTTATTGATTTCCTCTGTTGATTTTTTACCCTCTTCAGTTTCAAGCAGGGTAGTATAGGCATCTTTTAGTTTTTTACCAGCTTCAAGAATAGTGTTACCAACTGACTTATATTCTGGATTTATTTTGGAAACTACTTTTTGAAGTACTGATTCCATAACATCCCCTTTTTTAGCAGTATCTTTTTCTTCCGCAACCTGAAGTAAATCATCTATTGCATCTTTATAATCTCCGATTTTAGTAACCATTGATCCATAGGCTTGATAGAAAAGTCCTACTATTTGTTCAGCTGCACTAGCTGATGCGTTTGGTTCATCCGCTTCGAAAATTTTATGATAGCTTTCGAAATTTAATATTCTGTTCATATTATTCATTTTTTAAATTATATTTTAGACTATATATCAACAAAAAAGCCGCAAATTTGAAATTACGGCTTTATAAAGTACTTGGTTTAAATATTATCCCTTATAATGATCTAACCAATGGAATATCATCTCGTCTAACATCGTTTCGAATGTATACTTGGGTGACCATTCGGTTTCGTTTCTAAGTTTTGACGAATCACCTTTAAGATCCACCAATTCTTCAGGTCTCAAAAATTTGCTATCCGTTTTAACATGGGATGTCCAATCAAGCTCAAGTTTATTAAAAACATACTGAACCAACTCTAGAACTGTATGTGATATACCAGTTGAACAAACATAATCTCCGGAGGATTCTTTTTGAAGCATCATCCACATTGCTTCGACATAATCTTTTGCATGTCCCCAGTCCCTAGTTGCATTTAGATTGCCTAAGACGAGCTCGTTTTCTAAACCTAGCTTAATCCTTACCGCTGCTTTTACTACCTTGTTAGTGACAAAGTTTGTTCCCCTACGCGGACTATTATGTATATGTCCTTCACCTATTCCTGCATGAAATGTACCAGATTCTGTTGTTACATCATAAAACCATCCATCATAGTCTGTCCATTTATCAATTTTTTTGATTTTGTTATCTGCTATAGAAAAATGATGTTTTAAATTAGGATTATATCCTTTTTTTATTTTGGATATAAATAATCTACTACTTTTTGTAATTTTGCTTATTTCTCTTACAGATTTGTCAGAAGCTAATAGATTTTTAATAATTTGGTATTTTTTTTGTATTGAGTTATTGGAATATTCACTATCGCTTATTAAATTTATCTGATATTGTATTTTGGAATTTTTAAAAAAATAATTTATATTATAGTCACTATCATATACCTCTTTGAAAAGATATATTAATCCCATCGCAAGTGTTGCTGAGTTTGTTTTAAATGACTTATGTTTATATACAGTTTTTGATTTTTTTAATCCGTCACCCATATAATAACCTTCGATAAAAGATTTTTTGATTTCTGCTGATGAATTCAATATAATAGATGGAATTACTTTTTCTCCGTAGGTGTTATAAATTTTATACTTAGTAATAAATTCAGGGCAATGAAAAATAAATTGATTTATATTACTAATTCCAGTAAATCCGCTTTTTGTTATTCTCCTTTTTGCTTTTTTACCATATAAATTAATAAATATATTTTCATAATATTCTAGCACAGCTATATCCTTTTGTGTTAATGATATTCTGCAATCAACACCTCTTAATTTACTATAATTACCATCAGCAATTATAAATCCAAGAAGTTTTGCTTCATCGCTCTTTATATTTTCATACCTCTCAGATTTTTCGAATCTAGTAACTAGAGAAACCGAATCGCCTAAGTTGATATCCTCAAATTTTTTATCCGTTCCGTCTTCCATTATGCATTGATGACTACCTGTTGCAAAATGGCATGATTTTTTTGAATTTATAACTATTGGATTTTTATTGTCACTTTCTATCAAATGTGGATAACCAGATGCATAAAGTATTTTTGTCCATCCGTTTTTATCCCATATGCTTATTTCTTTATCTGGTTCTATTTCCTGATAACAGTTTAACGATTCATCAAAAATTAATTCCTCCGTTATATCAAATCTAACAACCTCAGATATTGGTTTTATTTGTATCTCGCCTTTATTTTTGATTATTACTGGCATAAATCCAGCTAAAGTTTCGTGATTGAATAAAATACCGTTGCTTATAAACATGTTATAGGAATTCCTGTAATTTCTGCATATATTGTAAGAAAATACTTTAGCACATCCATAAGGACTAACAGGATTCAGTGGAGTTGTTTCTCTTTGATATCCGTCAGCGTCTATTGAATTACCAAACATCTCAGATGATGATGCCTGATACATTCTGATATTTGTGTTGTGTAGTCTTATTGCTTCCAGTAGATTTAATGTTCCTAATCCGGTTGCTTGAGCAGTATAAACCGGTTGGTCAAAAGATATTCTCACGTGCGATTGTGCTGCTAAATTGTATACCTCGCACGGATCTGATATTTTTAACGCATGCAGCAATGATGGTACATCCAGTAAATCCGCATAAATTAAATTATCCTTTATTTTACTGTATACTGAATCAAGTCTCGACGTTTGGTTTTCCGATACGGAGTTTCTTTTAATGGTACCAAATACTTCGTATCCTTTATCCAATAGGAATTCTGCAAGATAACTTCCATCCTGTCCATTAATTCCTGTTATTAACGCTCTTTTATTTTCCATTATTTTCTAATATTTTCATAGTTTTCAATAAACCATTCTATTGATTTTCTTAATCCTTCCTTGATTGGTGTAAATTTATAATCAGGAAACATTTCTTTTATCACGGAGTTGTCGCTAGGTTTTCTTAGCTGCCCATCCGGCTTGGATGAATCAAATATAACATCACCTTTAAATTCAAATATTTCAGCAATCATAAGAACTATGTCCTTTATGCTAATCTCCTCTGACGTGGATAATATAACCGGATCCACTCCATTATATTTTTCGTATAACATCATGGTTAATTCTGCAACATCCTCCGAAAATATAAACTCCCTTAGCGGTGACCCAGATCCCCATACTACAAAATCGGTATTATTTTTCTTAGCCAGATACATTTTATGTATTAGCGATGGAATAACATGTCCGTTTTCGAGATCATAATTATCGCCCGGACCATATATGTTGCATGGAATAACCGTGAAATAATTAACTCCATATTGCTCACGATATGATTGAATTTGAACTTGACCCATCCTTTTAGCATAAGCATATGCATAGTTTGAGTTATGTGGTGGGCCTAAATGTATTTTTTCTGGACTTAGTGGATATTCAACCTTATATGGGAATACGCAGGTGGATGAGAAAAATATAAGTTTCTTAATCCCATTTTTTCTAGCCTCCTCTATCACATTAGTATTCATCATGATGTTATCGTGATAAAAATCACCAGGATAATTTGTATTACCCATTATTCCGCCTACTTTGGCAGCGCAGTGTATAATACCATCAGGTTTATGTTTTTCTATGATTTCCTTTGCGATGTTTCTATCTTTCAGATCGCCGTCCTTTGTGGAGATCTTAATAAAATCGTATCCATTAAAACTTCTTCCAACTAATCCATTCCCACCTGTAATTAATATTTTACCCATGATTTAAAACTTTCATATACTCTTTTAGACCGCTTTCTATGGTATATTTCGGTTTCCATCCTGGTATTATCTTAGAGGCTTTTGTAAAATATTGATATCCTTCGGGAACCAAATTCTCCGGTGTGTACGTCCAATCAGATATTCCCGTATTTAATAACACATCCTCAAATGTTCTCGATTCAAACGATCCGACATCATACCAATCAGATTTTATGCTATCGTAATTTTCCATCGAGTAGATATTAGCGGAGATCACATCTTTTATATAAACGAAATCACGTTCAGGTTTACCCGGGAATAGATGTACGGGATTACCCTCCTTATTTCTGATATACATTTGGAGGGCTACCGAGCTCATCTTATCTTTATGTGATTCACCTGGTCCATATACATTAAAATATCTTAGTGCAACTCCTCCATTAGAAATAACATATCCCTCCGCAATATACTTACTCCATCCATATAAATTGGACGGAAATTTGTTATTTACGCCATAACTAGCAGCTGATGACGAGTATATTATTTTTCTATCTTTAGATCTTGACCAATCGCTTATGATCTTGGTTGATTCATAATTTAATTCCATCATATAATTAACTCTCTTCTCGAGCGTGTCCGAGCAAGCGCCCACGTGAAAAACAACATCGGGATCTATATCATTAAGTTCACTAATCAGTTTGGCTGACCAGTCCGATTCATTATAAAAATCGGCAACCTCTAATGTGTATGGTATTGTATCAATTTCTGATTCTATGTAATAACATAGAGCTTTACCTATGAATCCACTAGATCCTGTTACCAATATTTTCATTTAGGACGGCTGTTTATTTCCTATTGTTTTATATGATTCAGCATAATCTGGATTACTATAATAATCCATATACTCACCTATATTATTCTCGCTTAATTTTTTAAGGTTTTCGTAAACCGTACAATTGTGTTTAAAATATGTATTGCAAGGACTGCTATCATCACCTCTATGATGCTCAAAATGATAAACCCAATATCCACGTTTCCATTCAACTCTAGCTCCTAGTATTTTAAATCTTTCACCTCGTTCAACATCTTCAGGACCATAGGAGATAAAACCTTCATTCTCTCCCCCGTATTTTTTATAAACAGCGGTATTAAAAAATATGCAATGACCGTATTGAGATTCAAATGCATTAGATATATCAGGACGATTATTTATATAATCTATATCAAATCCACTTTCATAGAATTCATCTAGATTTATTTGGGGATGTACCATTATCTGTCCCCTACCAAATTCATACGGGTATATAACGTCGGCTTCGCCTTTTAATATGCTATCTTGGCATTCCAAATAATTATTGGGCGATAATATAACATCTATATCATAGTTAACAACTATTTTTGTCTCAACCATATCTAGCATTATATTAAGATATTTGGTTCTGTGGAACATTTCTGATTCTTTTATTATCCAATGTTTTACAGATAGATTATTGAGCGACTTTATAAAATCAAGTTTACTATTTCCATCATCGGATATCTCATATATAAAAACATTTGTTTTAAAATGTGAATTTAGAAAACCAAGAGTTGTTTTAGCATTTCGGTATCTATCAGGATGTTCTACCTTGATTGGTATTATAAAAGTTGTATCCGGAGTTTTATTTTATTCATTTCTATAAATTTTTTTATGCTCTAAGTAATTTTTTTCCGCCTTCTCTATCCTTGTTCCTTTGTATTATTTTAGGACTGGATTTTAATTCATCTATTATATAATAATGTGGATCCTTTTCCTTTATTTCAGATATACTATCGGTATCATTACCTAAATACTCAGGGTATGCATATAGTGGTTCAAGAATTAACGGATCCTTATTTGCTAGATACCAATTCAATGCACTTTCGTCGTGCCAGAAAGGTATAATGTTATTGGATAGATCTATATCCATTTTAGATTTTAGTATTTCACACATTTCTAAAAAATTACTAGACCTTCCTCCGTTAAAGCACCCTTGAAAATATCTATTTCTTTTTTCTTCGGGAACATAGAATTCTGATTTAGAATTACTGTCATAGGGATAGTTTTTATTTTTATAATATCCTGGATGAATGGTTGCAACGATGCCGCATTCATTTCCTGACGGTAGTATTGAATCGTCTACCATAGATACAACCTTCATGTTGGCATTCATAAAAAAAATATAATCCACGTCCAGAAGTATATTCTTAAATACCTCAAACATATGAAACCTTAGCATGGAGTCGTATGGCCATCCTAGTTTTTCCTGATGTATTTTTATAACCTTATCCGATCCTTTAAATGGACCAAGTGACTCAATATCACAATCTGTATATATAAAATATTTTCTGTCATGATCGCATAAAAATAAAGTCTCGCAGGATTCTATTAATTCAGGTATATAAACGGAGTATTTTCCTGTTGCTATAGTAGTTATTCCTATTTTCATTTTATCATACAATTTTAAATACCGGTATTTCAATCATTTTATGCCTGTTAATTCTATTGAATTTACTATAGATTTCATAAACCTCTATCTGTCTTTTATTAAGATCTATCGGATTCCCTGAAAATTTCATAGCCCATTCAAGTTCTTCGTATGTAGCTCCTAACTGTTGCTCGTCGGTTCTATCTTCTTCCCATAGTCCATCAGTTGGATCTGCCAGTATTATTTCTTTTATTATACCCAATTCCGACGACAAGTTTCTAACTTGAGTTTTAGTTAAATCTCCAATAGGGGAGATATCTACACCGCCGTCACCGTATTTCGTAAAAAATCCCACACCGAAATCTTCTACTTTATTACCAGTTCCAACTACAATACCACCTTTAGATCCGGCTATCTGATAAAGGGTAACCATTCGTAATCTTGATCTGGAATTAGCTAGGGATAAATTGTTAATTTCATCCTCGGAAAATAGGGATTTAAAGTTATTAAATAAATGCGATAGATCCTTCTCTATAAAGGTAACATTATCATATTTTTCAGAAAGCCACTTAGCGTGATTTCTTGCTCTTGATAATTGATCATCCTTCTGATGGATTGGCAAAGAAATCACCAGTGTTTCAATACCAGTAATGGCACATAGAGTTGATACTAACGCTGAATCTATACCCCCAGAAATACCAACAATCAGTGGGCTCAGATTGTTATTCATTGAATATTCGCCTATCCATTTAACTATGTCTTTAACCATTTTTTTTATTTTTTTTTAAGTCGTTTATAGTGTCTTCTAGTAGATCTTGGTATGAATAATTCCATTCAACATCAGCTCTTATCAATTTGTCGTTGGGTATAGAATTTCTATCCTCTTTTACATAAACATCATATCTCATACCAAAACTGTCATATAAATCTATAACAAAATCGCGAACATTAAAGAGCTTACCTGATCCAACCATGGAATCCTGATCCAGTTCGATACATTTTTTTACCATAAATTTAGTGTGAACCATATCTCGGTAAAAATCTATGTTACCCACTTCTATGTGCTTTTCGTTTATTATTGAATCGAAGATTTTTCCGAATAGGAAATATTTACTTCTATGAATAGAATTGAAATAGAACGGATGTATTATAACTACCTTGTTATATCGGGGATCATATTTTCTAAGTCTCTTTATCTCTTCCAGAAGTAATAGCTTGGATAGAGTATACTGATTTGAAACATCGAAATCCGGTTGGGTTAGATTTGTTATCACCCCCGATTTATTTGACCATAGTTCGCAGCTGGTAAATATAGCTATTTTATCTGTTTTATCAAGAAGCTTATCTATTATATCTAGGGTGTATCTAAAATTAGGATCTATGTAATCTATATTTTCCTCGTATATCCTTTGCTCTGCAAATGTTATGTAAGCAGATTCGAATCTTTTGCTTGAAAGATAGTCTAGATCTATATTTCGGGAGGACACTTTAATATAATCCTCAGGATAGTAATATGATTGTTGTGAAGTGTTTCCTATTACTATATTCATCAGATATCTATTATTTCAAATTTAGGACAAGGTACTATAAACTTACCACCTCTTTTAAGAAATTCCAATTCTCTCTCTCTAAATTCATTGATAAAATGCCAGGGAAGAACTAAAAGATAATCCGGATTTGCTTTTCTCATGTCATCTTCGGAGTAGATTGGAATGTTAGTACCTACTGTTTTAAGCCCCCATTTATAAACACTTCTTTCTGCTATTCCATCTATAAAAGTATTATCCAGACCAAAATACTGAAGCAGGGTATTTCCTTTAGTTGAAGCACCATACCCCCATATGGTTTTACCTTTTGCTTTTTCCTCTTTTATAAAGTTGACTGTTCTTTCCTTTAAATCATTTATGTCATCGTAAAACTTAGTCCATGTTTCGACTGAATCTAATTTAAGTGTTTTTTCATACTCAAGTATAGAATTTACTCTAAATTCACACACGTCCCTATTTGGCTGCGTAGAGAATTTTGTTACGTCGCCTTCCTGCTTCATAACATAGATTCTAAAAGATCCGCCGTTAATATCATTAAGCTGGCAGTCAACTATTTTAAATCCTCTGCTTTCTAGAAGATTCCTCATATTAAACAGCGAATAATAATAAATATGCTCGTGGCATATATTATCGAATGCCATTTGTTTTATCATTAGAGGCGTATATGAAAGCTGAAGAACCCATAGACCGTTATTATCTAATATTTTATTTACATCGTCGATAAACTTACCAGGATTTTCTAGATCATAGAACATCGCAATAGAAGTAACAACTTTAGCTTTGGAATTGCCGAATTTTGACTTAGAGAATCCTTCGTGAGTAAAATAGTCTTGAATAATTAAATCAGCATGCTTTTCCGATTCTTTTTTAAATGAATCGTCAACAGGATCTATACCTATTCTGATAAGTTTCTTGGGTAAATAGCTTAATAATGTACCATCGTTGCATGCAATATCGACCCATATATCATTCTCATTTAGTTTAAACAGATCCAATATATTTGTTACTATCCCGGAAAGCTCCCTAGTCATCGTTTGGTTTATTCCAGAGCGATACCAATATTTTCCGTACATAGAATCTAGCGGAGCACACTTTTCTAATCTAACTGCACCCGTAGACTCCTCTAGCATCATTTTTAGATCTACCCTATCACCTCTTGGTGATTCTTCGTCCTTTATAAAATCCGAAACGTAAATATCACCTAAGGTAAATAATTCTTTCATTTTATTCATTTTTCATCTGTTTTAAATATTGTATAAGGTTGTAATTGTAATGTGAGGATATTCCTGTATTGTGCATTTTTTCGTAAACCTCCCACATAAAGGGTCTATTTTCAATTCTCATAATTCTATACAGAAAAGAGTAAACAGGAAATGCTGGATGAAACTTTCGATCTAGTATGTACCTGTATATTAAGCAATTAAGGACATCTTGATCACCACAAGACCACTTGAAATCCTGATGCGGATTGGGATTTGGGGTTTTTGCAACTAGCTCTTTATCCATACACATACTGGTATATTCGCTTATAAAGTTTCTAGTAAAATCAGTATTTATCATTATCATTCTGGCTGCATTTATTAATATACAATCTTTAACAATAGCATTCTCTGTAGGGTCAGAAAATATTTTATCTATGGTGTATGTCTTTACATATTCTTTTACGTAGACCCCCTCCCGCTCAAATTGAAAAAATATATCGCTGCTATTATCGTTAAGTAGCTTGTTTGATATATTTAGTATATTGCCCCAATCGCTTTCCCAATACTGTGAGTTCTTCTCAAAATTACCGTCGTGATATATCAGAATAGAACCTTCGGGAATTTTGCCTAATATGTGACTTATTAAAAATCCTTTAAAATCAAAATAACCTATCTTATTAGCATTTGGGTTCATATCCAATTCTTCATCGTAGGAATTGCAAAAATTCCCACTATTTGGTAGACCCTTAAGATCTCTTTTATTGAAAAGAAATATATCGGTGAAATATGGTGATAATTTCTCCTTGATTTGTCTAGAAGTATTAGTCAAATCGTATCCTCCGTCTATTTCAGGGCCTTCTGTGTAGAAGGAAAGTAAATAAATTTTATCCATATCAATCAAGGTTTTTAACTTTTAAAAAATCTACATTTCTAACTGCAATTGGCCATTCTTCTATGTTATTTATTATCGACATAGTATCTGAATCGAAATCGTCTAGATATTTTTGCCAATGCACAAAATTTCTAAGTCCTTCTTCTAGCTGTCGGTGTACGACCACCCCAAAATCAAGAAGAACTAAATCAAGGCCAGACAGTTCTGCAACTCTTCTCATCGCATAATTCGAGTGGATGACCCCCTCTGAATATAAAGTGTCGATAGACTCGAACCAGGTCTTTGAAAATTTATAAACCTCCTCAGGAGATCCACAATAGAACCAATCACAGGGATTGAACGGATGTTCTCCACTGTATTTATGCCCCCCTTCCATAGAGGATTGAAAATAGATTTTTCCTTCCTCTGGATGAAAATTATCAAAGATAGTAAGAGCTTTATTATCAATAAAAATAGTGTCGGTCCTCATTCTGACGGAAATCTTACATCCCCTATTTTCCATACACATTCTCGAGGACTCCATTACCGAATAGGATTGACACTTCTGATTATAAGTTACCCAAGGGGTAAAGATTTGATAGTATTTACGAGGCAAATCTTTACCCCAGGTCTGATAATTAAAAGAATTTATGAAAGAAACATCAAAATTCTTATAGTCTTCTATGATATACTTTTCTGGATTATATAAGTCCAGAGAGATCTTTGACATATCTTTACGGGGAAATTTTTCTGATGAATGATACCTAATTACTCTTCCCTCGTGGGATTTATCCCACCATAGGTGCATAAAGGAACGGGGTTTACCTACCCTTATAAAATTCTTGTGATTCTCCATTATTGAGTCACATTGTCTAGGTTGTCCTGATATACAAAGTCCGATCCTCATGGATTAGATTTTTTCCTGAGCCAAATCATAGAGCATTCCTTTCCCCCTGTGTGGTCGTTTCTATCGTAAGCCAATTTAAAGACTTCGTGTGAGGTGAAATTTTCAGAAATCCAGGTCAATATTTCAGATTCATTCTTCCAGTGAAATTCTAAAATAATGTGTTTTACTTTTTCTTTAAGAAAAGAGCTATTCTGAAGTATATTGTATTCGCTACCCTCTACATCTATTTTACATAAATCTATAGAATTAATGTCACCGATTTCTTCCTCTAATGTGGTGCAATCGAATGTGTGGGTAGTTAATACTGGTTTTCTATGATCGCTTGAATCTACTATGGAAAGGGTCTCTTCCAAGAAAAGACCAGCAGTACTATTATCGCCTACCCCAAAAGCTCTAGCTTTTTTTGTACCGTAAAAAACTGCTTTCCTGTAAATCCTGCTATTTTTAGATTTTCCGATTTTATCAATAACTTCTGATAGAAATTTAAAATTTTCTTCTACCGGTTCGAATGCAAATATATTGACATTTTCATCAAAGAATTTATCTAGGTATTCTATAACGCATCCTGTGTTAGCTCCTAAATCTAGAAAACTTTTAATTTGGCCAGCTTTAAAAATACTCTCTACAAAATCAGAATATTCTTTATCCCATACATTCATTATTGCATAGTGCATTTCAGATAATCTATCCCTCGAGAAATCTACTGAATAATTATTTTCGTTCATATTTTTATTGTTTTTTTATTGAATTTCCCACGGATATTAATTCTATTCCTTCTTGTTGTTTTATGAATCTCCAAGGATCTATTACTAAAGATCCGTAAGGGAATTTATAATCAATAAATAGGTCATGATTAGTACCTATAAAAAATATTGCATTCTCGGAAAGTGGTGGGGCCTCTTGATCTATCCAAGGATCAAACATAGTTACTTCATGACCTTTTTCTTCTAATATGTTTCTTAAAAGTATAGAAGGGCTTCCGGTAACTAGATTAGTTTCTTTCTTGAAAGTCTTACCTAGAATAATTACGGGTAGATTATTTTTAATTTTGTTCTCGATGATTATATCAGCCAGCCATTCGGTTTGATCCTCTCTGCATTTCATAAGATTATCATACCAGTCAAAACTTAAATCAACTTTCTGTGATAGCCAAGATAAAGCTATGTTATCTCTAGGATGACATCCTCCACCATCTCCCATTCCGCCTAGTAAATATTTGGGACTAATTAATCTTTCATTCGCCAAAAATAATCCCTTCATTACATTATCGCAATTGATATTTTCGAGTTTATGCGATAGCTCCATAACGGTATTAGCTAAACAAACCTTCATCGTTATGTAAGTGTTATATGTAACCTTAATCATTTCGGCTTCCTCGATAGTGCACTTATAAACTGGCCTGTCGTGTAAGGTAGAGTAAAATTCTTTAGCTTTATGATATGCTGAATCGTCATCAACACCAAATAAAACAAATTCAGGAGATGTGAAATCTTTTACAGTAGTACCCATTGCAATAAAGAAAGGATTGTAGCAAAGTTTCACATTCTCGTTCAATAGTGGTTTAATGTCCCTGCGAATTGTTCCCGGTAGAACTGTGGAAATAATAATGACTATTTTGTCATTTCCCTGTTGTCCGATTTCATCGGATAGATTTTTAATACCGCTTTTCAACCACCCGTAATCGAAATCTGCTCTTTCCGACGGTATTCTTGTATCTCCCTCGTATTTAGGTAAATGTGGGGTTTGAATAGGCACAAAAATTATATCAGAATTTTCAACAACTTCTTTTATTGATCCCCATTTTATATTATGTGTTTGTAGTAGTGCATCAGCACCTTCCTCTCGGTAAGGTAATTTTTTTTCATCTAGAATTCTTTTAACGTCATTGTTTATGTCATATCCATATACACTATGACCCTTTGAATCTATGACTAAAGCGCAAGGAAGACCTAGTTTTCCTAATCCGACAAATCCTATTTTCATGATTATTCTTTTTTATTTTATTATACAGTTTTTTCTTAAAAAGTTACATTAAGATCCCGATAATCGACCGATAAATTATACACCCTTAATTGGTCCCTCAGATAAGCTTCATTTGTCCATATACCCCCTTCTTTTATGATTTTATCCCTATGATAATCTATAGTATAAAATACGCTGGATATTATATTGGAATTAATGTTATTAGATATAACGAACCAATCATTAACCTCTCCCCTTGGTAGAGGCTGATATCCGCTTACTATCTTACTTAGATTAAATGATTCAGCATTTATTATGTTTTTTGGGGATACGTCAAATCTCAATAACATAACGCAATCGTACACAAACCCGTTTTTTTGTGAATATAACTCCTTTAATAATATGGATTTATTAATACTGTACCACATGCTATAATGTGAAAATATCCTATCCCTTAAAAATGAATCCCTGTCATAAACTTCTGCCCATGGCCAGCATGCTTGAAAATTTTCATCGCTGCAATAAACTTCCTTTCTAAAGAAAGGAATCTGTTTTTCGATAATGAAATCTTTAGCACTAGTTCTTTGTGGCAATACTGACATAAGACCATGCTCTGCAGATCTTGATTCGTGACCTGGCGTCATTTTATTAAATGCCAAATTATTTTCGTCATACCATGTATGAAAAAATACGTCTGCATTATTAGGAGAGATTATATTATTCTGTATAAAGTCCCAATTTTGCGTAAAATTTCTGGGTTGCCCGTAAAGACATAAAGCTACTCTCATATTTTTTTAATTTAATAACATTCCTACAGGAAATCCATTAAGCTCAAATTCTCCTTCTAAATTATAATAGGGTGTTATAGATTTTTGTTCGATCATTTGTAAAAACCATCCGCAAACACCATATTCAGAATGCTTCATACCGCCAACGAATCCCTGGCATTGAGATAGCATATAGAGATCTATAAGACACGTTTCCGTGTAGTGTTCTATTAATTCAGGATTTAGTTGAAGATCTCTCTCCAGGTTAACCTTACTGGGGTCACCCTGGAATCTTACGAATAAATTTCGGTCATATTTGTTTACTATGAAATTATAATCTTTATAATTCTCTTGCAGATATTCTATCGTTTCGCTTGAATCGCTTGATACAAATATAGTTTTAGTTCCTATCTTATCACACACCTCTTTTGCACCGGTCATGTAATCGTCAAGTGTAAATAATTCCCTTATTTTCCATGACTTGTTTATGTCTCCATCTTTTGGAACTATCTCGCCTCTTCTTATTTGTAATCCACAAACGGGACCTTCTGGGAATTCAGCTTTATATTTTTCCAAAAGGTGTTTTTCGAACACCTCATTAAATCTAAAAACATGGGAAAGACATGCTAGATAAAGAAAAAATGATCCGGAATTAAACGAATCTGGATCTATATCTTCACTTTCTATTTGATTCTCTATGGGATTGAATAATCTTTCCCATGATTTTCTGTTACCCTCGTTTGTATCTAGATCTTCCAAATATCTAATCCAGAGCCAGGGATACCAAGATTGTGATGTCATTTCCATCCAGAATGAATCCTCTCCGTTTCTAGCTCTGTCAGATAGAACCGGGAGTCTATTGTTTTTAACTGCATTATAGAAATGTGAAGACACGAATCTTATATTCTTTGCTACTGGATAAAAACTAAGAAAGCACTCCTGTGATCCTTGTCCTGAATTTTGAGCTTCATAGATTCTTCTTCTAGCAGCTCTTAATTCATTATTGATATCAATTCTCTCTAAATTGGATTTAGGAAAATGAAAATGTTCATTTATTTCTTGTGTATTCATTTTTACCAAACTCTAAAGTTAATTCCGAGACGATTTACCTCGGACATAATATAATTGTGATCCCTTGTGTATTCAGGATTAGAAAAATGATGGAATTCAACATCGAGGGAATTGATCAGTCTTAAAGTATTGTCACTGATACATTTTTTCAGAACCTCGAATTCTGCACCCTCTATATCAATCTTGCATATCACGTAGTCTTCTTCCTTTACATTTTCTGCTAACCACTGAGAAAAATCAAAGCATTCTACTTTTGTTTTATTTGACCAATCTAGAGTCCTCTGTATAAAGTTACCCCCTTCGGATAGTGTGCTTTTAAGGTGCTCCGGAAGAATTGTCGAGGATCCATCTACAGGAAAATCAGTTCTTTGGTGGGCTATAAGTAAATCCCCGCTCTCCACCATACTGTCGTGCATTTCCATAAAATCTGGCATTCCCTTTCTTATCTCTAAAACATCAGCAGTTGTTGAGCAATAGAAATCTATCTCTCCGTTCTCTATCCATACCGCTTTGTGGTGATATTTTATATTATCCCATTTTGCCCATTGGTATTTTGGAGGAAGAACAGATTCGCTGATCGTTTTTTGGAAGAGCTCATACGTGTACTTATTTGCTTCAAAAGTGAATATTTTCCAATCCTGATCTATTCCGCAATCTTCTATATGTTTTTTTAGACCTTCGCCTAGATGGGTTCCGCAATCTATGTATATCTTATCCATTTTTTTGAGATTTTAATTTTGATGTAACTAATAGGTGCCATCCATATTTACTTTGAAATTCTTTGAATGTCGATTCTGGCATATCCCATATAGATTCCTTTACGTACTCATATCTCTTGTATTCATCTATTTTATAAGGAAAAATATGTGCAATCTCTATTTTAGTAACTTCTAGACCAACCTCATCAAGTATGTCAGTTATTTCTCTAGGTGTATATGAATAAGTCACCGGACACCCTGTTTGTGCTTCTGAATGCTTAGCTATTAGCTCGTCCGCTTTTTCATATTCGAAGTCATACTGTTCCAATATTTGGAAAACCTTAAATGCTCCTTTATGATATACCATCATCCGGAATTCAGAATGATGATCCATATATTTGGTCACCTCACTAAAAGAATTAATAGGGTTTGGTGTATGATGTAAAACCCCGAATGAGTAGATCATATCAAATTTTGTAGGTTGCAAATAATCCGAGAGTTTTTCAGCATTAGCATATCTTATATCAGCTTCAAATCCATAAACTTCTATTCTTTTCTTTGCCAATTTTATACTCTCATCAGATAAATCTACCCCTGTTAGATTTGCACCGTTTTTAAGAAATGAAACTGAATCCGTTCCTATCCCACATCCTATCTCGAGTACTTTTTTACCTCTGCAATTAGAAAAATCAGCAAATTCGATTATATGGGGTTCTACCATATATCTTCTTTTCTCTACATCTTCGAAATATTCTTTTGTACCAATTTCTTTATTGGAATGCCTTATGTTACACGGTCTATCATTCCAATATTTTTTTACCGTCTCTAAATTTACTTGTTCGAATTCCATATGATTTTTTTAATAATGTTCTTTATATTGATGTAGCACCTCTATAGAATTAGAATCAATTCTCTTTTCTAAATCAGGATACCAGGTTTCACAAAGACCCGAATAATGACCTATAGTTCCACCGTTTATTAGACAAAGATAAGTTAATATCTTATCTGAAGCCCATTCTGAAGAATTTGAATTTATAAAATACTTTTCCAGGTCTGCTATTATATCATTTTCTTCGCTTAGGATTTTTTTAAAAAAAGAAGTCCTTAATACACATCCTCCGAAAGATCCATAATATACTCTTGCACTAGACCTATTATTTCTTTCGTTAATTATATTAGATATTCTTTCCGAGAAGAACTCGTTTTCATTACAGCCGTTAATATCGTTTACCAGATCAGATTTTATAGCATTCATAACGTAAACGTCATCCTCCAGCAATATAAAGAAATCTTCTGTGATTAGATGTATGTTTTTTGCAATTCTTTCTATAAATCTTTTTGCAGAGTCTGGACCTTTAAATATTAAATTCTTCTCGGTTTCTATTTTTATGTCATGTATATAATTACATTGATGCTTTAGTGATTCTTCAGTGAAATCATCTCCCCCGTCACAAACCAAAACTACATTAGTCTTGGGATAATGTTTCCGATAATTATCTAGAACAAAATTTAAACTTTTCCTGTTCTTGTAAGATTGGTAGTATGCTCCTATCTGCTCCATTGCCATTGATCTCCCATCCCATGCTTATTAACTATATGTGTTCCATCATATCCTTCAACAGAAAGTGGGTATTTTGCTCTGTATTGGTGTACTAAAGGGTGCCAAGTTGTTTCCCAATCGGTGTTTCTGAAGCATTCCACTATTTCGTTGTTAACTGACTCTGGTATTCCGATCAGTGCAAATAGAACAGCGAACATGAAATCATAATTAGCAAATCTTCTATCGGAAATACAAAGTCTTCTAAGAAGATCCTCGTCATTTTTAATTATTTCATAAATCTTAAGAAATGCTGAGCACTCAAATATAGCTGGTGTTATGCCCCAATTATTAACATCAATTGATCCTGGATAGCTTCTAACAACGTCTCTTATACGATCTGACATCCCGGTATTAACTCTTGACCCCAATAACTTATGATTTTCTGGATTGCTTATTTTTCCTCTTACGAGAACGTCTGGTTCCATTACTAAAAGAAATTCTTTATCAGAGTAGTCTATTGCTCTTTTAACTCTTTCTAAAAATGTCATTACTGAATTGAATACATTTTTCTGAATTTCCTCTGTGTGGAAATCTTCTCGATGTGCAAATGTCGGAATCAGTCCTCTTGAATCTTCTTCTAGAAAAGCTTTTAAATTAAATCCTCGGGAAGAATACTTATTCTCAATATCAGAATAATTCTCTCCCCCGTCGGAGACTAAATATACCGGAACATCAGGATAGATCCCATATAAAATCTCGAGCGAATAGTCTACCGCTTTTTTTTCGGTGTAGCACGTATAGAAAACTCCAAAATCCATATTATTTAATTAATTTAGGTAAATATTGATTTTTTATTACACTCTCCCAGCTAAAGTTTGATATAACATAATCCCTTATTTCCTTTCTCATCGGGATTGATTTTTCTCTGTTTTTCTTTATCACCTCGGAAATGTAACCGGTATCATGCATTCTAGATTCTGGTATTACATCTATGAATGGCAAACTTAGATCAAGATTTGCTGTAGCAAATTCTGATATTACTAGACCAAGACCTGCGGACATAGCTTCCATGCAGACCAGAGGATGTGCTTCTCCGTCGCTTAATAAGACTAGGTTTGCATAATTAGTTAGATTCTCGTATAGATAATCCTTATTCCATTCTCCGAGATAATTGTTTTTATTATATCTGTCGTCAGCTATATTACCTGCAAAATATAGATCTGGTATATTATGGAATAGGTGTTGTCTTTTACGATAATCAATCTTAGCTAAATATATTGACCTATCTGTGTATTCGCACTCTTCTCTAAACGAAAAAAGATCATCTCTTACTCCACTCGGAACCACTTCAATACGATTTGGGTCAAATCCTCTTTCTAAATATCGATCTCTTATCGAAGGCGATATCACAAACATTCTAGCTTTTTTTAATGATAACATACCATCGAAGATCATTTTATAATATCCGTCATGCTTATCAGCTTGATCTGCATAAGCGAAGTATGTAGTCATAACAACGTTATCACAATCGAACGAATCACCGACCATATAATGCTCGTCATACTGAACATGAACTACGTCCGGATTATGTGAGTTACATATGCTTACAATTTCTCTTGTATCTCTTGTGTTTACTATGATAACTTCGTGACCGAGTTTTTCTAATATCTGTTTATAATCCCAGATTATTATCTCGACTGCGCCCCATCCGGTCGGGGGAATTGACATTATACCGGGACCTATTATACAAATTTTCATACTACTTTTTTATATTTTTATACTCCAACGGACCAGCTGGTATCGTTAAAAAAATTAACTTTAAGACTCCTAATGCTAAAGAATTCGTCAACTGCACCTCTCACTCCGTGATCTGCTGGCTCGGAATGTATGTAATCATGTCCACATATTACTCCATTATCTTTTAGTTTAGGAAGTGATATATTGACATCTCTTAGAACGTATTCCCTATCATGATTAGCGTCGATATAAATAAAATCAAAATGTTTGTCCGGTAAACCTGGTACTGTATCTTGTATATCTCCTTTAATAAAAGAGATGTTAGGATTTTTTTGAAGAGTACTCTCTAATTTTCCAGTTCTTTCTAAATCTATACCAACCACATCTTTTGCATAATAAGCAAAGAGTGAAGTGCTTACACCGTTATTTACACCTAGTTCAAGTACCGAATGTGTTTTGTCCATATTGTGAAATAAACAAAGATCATCAAGTCCTTTTAAATAATTCTGTCTGTTCTCGTAAGCCCCATCCTGGCCTGACATTCTTTCTTCGTATAAATTTGGTTTTTCCATTTTCTATTATATTAGTTTTAAATAATCCATTATTATTTTATTCCAGGAGAAATTTCGGATAGCATATTCTCTTATGTCATTTCTCATTTTTATAGAGGTTTCTCTATTTTTTCTTATGATAGATTCGACGTAACCTATGTCGTTTATCATATTTTCTGGGATCACATCAATAAAGGGTAAACTTAAATCAAGATTTGCTGTAGCAAATTCAGATATGACTAGCCCAAGTCCAGCAGACATAGCTTCCATACATACTAGAGGATGAGCTTCTCCGTCACTCAGTAAAACTAAATTTGCATAATTAGTTAGATTCCCGTATAGATAATCCTTATTCCATTCTCCGAGATAATTTTTCCCGTCGTATTGAATGTCAGAATTTCTGCCCACAAAATATAGACTTTCTATATTATGGAAAAGACTCTGTCTTTTTCTTGGTTCTATTTTTGCCAGATATATCGAGCTATCCTGTAGTTCGCATACGGATGAGAATCTGAAAAGATCATCTCTAACCCCATTCGGTACTACTTTAATCCTATTAGGGTCGAATCCATATTTTAGATATTTTTCAGCATTAGATGGGGATAGAGCAAATATTTTGGTATTTCTAAACGAGAGAAATCCATTAAAAATTTGGCCATAACCATAATCATACTTATTCTCCTGATCTATGTAACCATAGTGAGATGTTATAGCAACATTTTTACAATTAAATGATTCGCAAATATCCCAGAATACATCATATTGGACGTGAATAAAATCAGGCTTCTCTGAATTACATATTCTAATTATTTCATTCCTATCTGGGGTATTAACTACAACTAGCTCGTGCCCCATTTTTTCCATGATTTGTTTATAATCCCAGATTAATATTTCGACTGCACCCCATCCTACAGGAGGTATTGGGTTCTGACCTAAGCCTACCATGCATATTTTCATTAGCTAATCTATTATCTCTATATAATTATAGGAATTTTTAGAACTATTGTTTCATGATATCTATATTTTTATTAGTGAACATATGGATTTAATTAAATCCAATATCTTAGAATTAGGATCCCAATTGAGGATTTTTTTAGAGAGATTGTTATTACCCATGGATTTTTTAATTGTTTCTTTCTCCACTATAGTTTTTCTGAGTGGAAATTTACCGTCAAAGAGGTCATCATAGCTATCCCATAATTTATCAGATTCTCTGTACGTGGCATCTATATTTTTTTCTAATGTTATACCTTCTTTGACACTCTCTAAAATATCTTTGACCGAGGTTAATGTACCGCTTGAAACATTAAATGTATTATACCCTTTATTATCACTATTTAGACATTTCTCTATGAGGTCAACCACATCATTAACATAAACATAATCCCTTGACTGCTCACCGTCCGAATGTAATATCGGAGATCTACTATTCTTAAGCTCCCTTACTATATAGTTTATTAATGGTGGGGATTTTCTGTGTATATCCTGTCTGGGACCAAATACATTAAAAAATCTTAGTGTTGTTATATTCATACCATAATTTTCAGAGAAGGATGTGCATATCTCCTCTGCCATTTTTTTAGATAATGAATAAAAGAGCCTTGGATTTATCTCGTCTGATTCGGAGAATCCTTTATTGCTGAGCGGTG